>Ga0123355_10000195_pt1 | contig 75423 bp, 72 predicted proteins | sample TergutEmb28metaG_3_FD_89872 | JGI IMG/M metagenome (GOLD analysis project Ga0123355, IMG submission 89872) | Embiratermes neotenicus P1 segment gut microbial communities from Petit-Saut dam, French Guiana - Emb289 P1 | ecosystem: Host-associated > Arthropoda: Insects > Digestive system > Gut ...
ATGATGTCTCATCTCTTACAAAAATCGCTGTGTGAGTCTTATTGTTTTTTTGAGCCTGCTTAGGAAGGTTTCTTTGTTGAGCCTTTAAGTGCTACTTTTCAGACAGGACGCTTTCACACTTTAGCTCCTCTTCTATGTTGCTAAAATATTTCATTCTGATATTAGTATACTGGAAACTAAATTGAATTTCAATCGACTGTACGTTGACTTTTCATATAAAAAATCAACTGTGAGGAAACATGCCTCTAGGCAATGATATTTGTCAAGAGAAAATAGACTAGGCCACAATTGTAACCTAGTCTATGGGTTTGCTTTTATTCTGTGTGTTCTTTGATAATATACGCTTGACTACTACAGTGTCATCCAATGTCCGCTCTTTTAACCACTACGACTATCAAGGCTGAAATACCTAGCAAAAGCACTACTGTTGGCACATACCAACTAGCATTTTTGAGAAGGGGAGGCCTATTTGGTACATTGTCATTTTCAGATATAGATTTTGCCAATGAAGAGAGCTCGTTATCGACACCCACTTCTGAGTTGCACCCATTATGGTCTGTATCTGTATTTGTATCACCAGAGCGCTCTACAAACCCAATACTTCCACTTTTCGCTGATACATCCAGTGCAGTGTCAATTGGTTTATTCTCTTGTTCTCCTATATGCCCTTCCTGTGCTCTTATTATTGTTCTTCCACCTGTAATACCCATAGTAGTTCCGCCTGCTGTGTTCCCATTGCTTTCGCCATTTCCAGTTTTGGCGTTATCATCCTGATTGCTCAAATTTGCACTATCATCACTTTCACCACCTCCTGTCGAAGTGCTATCGCCTGTGTTGTCGGTAACAGTACCACTTCCATCATCACTATCTCCGCCTGTAGTACCGTCACCTAAGCTATCAGGATTTGTGTTTCCACCTTTTTCACTGTCACCGCCTGCAGTGCCATCGCCAGAACCATCAGGGTCTATGCCATCGCCATTTTCGCCGTCGCCACCTGTAGCACCATCATCTGAGCCATCAGAGCCTGTGCCACCGCCATTTTCGCCGTCGCCACCTGTTGTGCCATCGCCAGAACCATCAGGATCTGCACCACCGCCATCTTCGCCGTCGCCACCTGTTGTGCCATCGCCAGAACCATCAGGGTCTGTGCCACCGCCATCTTCGCCGTCGCCACCTGTTGTGCCGTCACCAGAACCATCAGGGTCTGTGATATCAGGGTCTTTGTCATCGCCGCCTTCGTTTGACCCTGTATTGTCGTCATTTGAACCCGTATCTTTTGTATAGCCATATACGATGTAAATAACTTCCTCTGGCTGTGCTAGATAGTTTTCAATAAGCGGTTTAAAATCTTTTGCAAAATTTGCACATCCTATCAGCTTTGCGGAGTCACCTTTTTCACTCACATCTATCGAACCATCATTTGAAACATAGTATCCAACTGCAGGATTACTCGCATAGTTTGCAGGCACAAAATATCCGCCCCGCTCCAGAAAATCACTGCTTGACTGCAATATTATAGGTGGTAATAAACTCTCATCTTCGCCTTTAAGCTCATTTTCAGGATTTTCTATCGTATCCAGTGGCACCCAAAGACGGTCCGCAACCAAGAAATCTTCTACTTTTATTTCAGCTCCTGAATAGTCTACATACTTCACAGGAACCGGAGTCCACATATCCATCGCTCTCTCAAGATATAGGGTATATTTTAAACCTGCGTCATCATCACTGTTTGCTCTGTAGTCTACCGGAAATCTTGCATTCAGTGTAATAGGATACGGTGCTTCGTCCCCATCTTTTGTCACAAATGTCCACCAATAGTCAGAGAAGTCGGCAGGTAGTGTTAAATCAACTCTTTGATGTTTGACACCTCCACTTGTTAGAACTCTGTCGGATAAATCAAGCGGGATTCCATAATTACCGGATATTGGTGCATATGGTCGAATAAGTGTTAAATCACTTTCAGGTGCTCCTGGATCACCCTCTACTAAACGCACACTTATCACCCTACGCTGGAACAAATTACTATAAGTTATTGCATCCCCCATTGTTCTCTCTTCTCCATCAATGGTAAACGTTGCCAGCGTCCAAACAGTGCAGTTAGCGGGAATTTCACATAGTTCTTGCCTGATAACTACGCCTGTTTCTGCATCTATAAATCCCTTATGTTCGTCTGAAGTCATTAACCACAATCGTTCAAATGCCAGTTTGTCATTAACATCAGAGATTGCCCGATTGATAAGAATATATCTGCCATCTTCATGTTTTAAATCAATCTCAGCACCATCACTGTAGAACAGTATCTCTGGTACATCTGTTATTTCCCCTTGATTGTAGAATATATTTTGTGCATTTCTTCCGACGATTTTCATGTCAGCACCCAATATGTCTGCAAAAACCGGCGCACTATCTCCCCGAGAGAACTCATCAATGTACTCATCTTGTGTAACCATCACCTTGCTTTCATCCTCGTCACTTGAAATACTAAGATGTGTATTGTCCGGAACACTTGCTTCCCATATTCCATTAGAGTCCACCACAGTTTTTGTTGTCTGTGGGACCGTCGTAACCGTATCATCCTCTGATGTGGGCCAAGTTATGGTGATTTCTGCACCTGAAACACCTGAACCTTTTACAGTTTTTGCACCTACGTAGACGGTATCAACAGTAGGCATACGTGATCCACCATCAATTTGAACCACTCTCACTCCCCCACCTACAACTCCGTCTATGGTCGCAACTGCAGAATTGTAGTTGAAATTACCAGCATTTATAGTTGCTTCTACAAGCTCTAAAGATGGAAATTTAACATTGTCGCCAGGATCATAATCCGTATCTACTTTACCAGTTGATTGAGAAATATTATTTGTATTAACTCTAAATGAGCCATTTTCCTGAAACCACCAGAAATTATAATCGTTGCGAGTATCGCCAATATAATCTCCTCTTTCATCAAAGCTATTTCCATAACTTGTGTAATATCGTATGCTTTTTATACCTGTTGCATTCAAAGTCATGTTGTTCATGAACATAGCTGGTGCTGCTCCCGCTACATCCAATCCTAATACTACTTGAAACGGATCATTCAGATTCAACGTGGTTGCTTGTAGCACAGGGCGAAGGTTTCTTCCGTTTTTTGTATCAACTTTCAGTGTTGCACCTTCATTGACATTTATAGTAGCCGCACGTAAGTTCGGATAACTTGACTTACTATTCAACTTTAGGCTGAGTATTGCATCCCTATCAACCGTCACTGTATTTGCCCAATTGCTCGGCGGTTGCCCGGTGCTTCCATACGCAAAGTTACCACCAACAAAGCGGAGTTCAGCACTCTCTTCAATCACAAATTCATTGACAGATGCCGCAGTAGTTAGTAGTGCGTTGTTCGCAGCAGTACTGCGATTAACAATCTCGACATTTGATCCTCTGGCTACAGTCAAATCGCCTTTTACAGAAGCACTTCTGCCAATGCTCATTACACCAGCACATGCTGTGTTTATGTTAACCTCACCTGAAAGCTCCAAGCTGAAACAATAGATAAGAATATCAGTAGATTGCTTGCCTGTTGACCTGATATCGGAGTTGATTATTTTTGCAGTACCATACTGAAATGTGTTATTGTAAAACATACGTGCATTTGTTAAGACATCCACATTTTCAAAAACAACTGTCATATTAGCTCCGTTAGCTGGAGTTGCCATTTGGAAAAAACCGGTTGTACCGCTTGGCTGACGCAAATTTATGTTACGAAATGTAAGAGTGTTTGGTGCGCTCACTGCACCCCGCCTTTGTATTGCACTTGTTAGTGTTAATGTGTGAACTTCACCCGTTTCAGGATTGATTCCATCAATTGTTATTGATTCTCGTGTCGCTGCAGGCCATTGCGTTGCGTTAATTTGTATCGCTCCGCTCACTATGTCATCTGCAAGATAAATTGTATGCACTTGAGGATCGTGCAACGCGTTGGCAAGCTCGCTTTGGGTAGCTACCATAGCTTCTCCGTCATCAAGGATCCATTCGGAATCACTCACCGCAAAAGCAGTCTGTGAAATGAACAGGCCAAATGGAAATCCCGATATTAAAACAGTAAAAACAAGCGCCATTACTACTTTGCGTGATACTTTTCGTAATGCTTTACGCATTGCTCTCCGCTCTAGTTTGCGTGAACTAACTCTCATTGCACTTAATGTTGTCCCTATGGTTTTTAGTGATGTGTTGAAAACTTCCATGACGCTTCTCCTCCTTTGGTGTAGCGCACTATGAGTGTTTCTTGTTTCGGCTACATTATAAAATATTGCAACCTTTTACACATCTACTAAACGGACTATTTTCATATAGTCCAAAAAGACTATTTTTCACACATTTTTCTACATATGTACAGTGTCGGCAATGCCGACATAATTTCACCATAATCATTTTCTTGACCATCACCGCTCCACTATGCTATATTGAAACTGTAAGCTAGCATTTACCAAAATACTTAAGAAAAGAGGTATGTATATGAGTGCAATATTTGGATTGGTGCTTGCCACCTAAAAATGAATATTTAGTATTGGCAAAAAATGAACCAAAAGCGCGCAAGTGATGCTCGTGTTTTTTGTTGTACTACAAATCGGTAACCTTTCGTGAATACTACTGACAGTGTGATGCGACTTAAGGTCGTGTCTTTTTTATTTGCACCGCAGACAGTAGCTTCTTTGGACGTTGCTTGGCTGTGGTATTTTTATGTCTAAAATTAATTGGAGGAAGAAAATTGAAAGAATATCCAAAAACAAGAAAATATGATAAGAACTGGATTGCAGAAAATAGAATGGGTCCAAATCCAATATTGCTAATGGAAGAATTATGTGAAAATTTAGACCTACATCCTGGCATGAAGGTGTTAGACATGGGATGTGGCAAGGGGTTGACTTCCGTGTTCCTTGCAAAAGAGTATGGTGTTACTGTGTTTGCTAATGATTTGTGGATAAGTGCAACGGATAATCTACGTCGCTTTGAAGAAGCTGGAGTAGCGGACAAAGTGTTTCCTATTCACGCAGAAGCACACGCTCTCCCATATGCAAACGGCTTCTTTGATGCGGCCTTATCAATAGACAGTTATCATTATTATGGTACATGTGAACATTATTTCCCTTGTATTTATTCCAAGCTTGTTAAGCCGAATGGACAGTTTGGGATTGTTGCTCCGGGTTATACAAAGGAATACGAAAACGGTCATCCTAAATGGATGTTTGAATTTCTTGAAAAGCAACGTAAAAAACAAAGTTCAGAATTATGGCTCCCAAATGAAAACTCAGATGAACTATGGGGTGAAGATATGTTTACTTTCCATAGTAATAAATGGTGGCGGAAGCTTTGGGAAAAGACAGGACTTGTAGAGATTACCGCTTGTTACGACATCGAAGATGCTCATGGAATCTGGCGATATGAAGATGGATGGGTTGAATATATCGATGCAGACACAGATAATGATATCGCATTCATTGTAATGGCTGCGACAAAGAAGGAGGGCAAATAATATGTATCAGACTGACATGCTTCATAACGACCGCTTTCCACTCTCCAACAAGTATGACCCTATGTGGATTTTTAAAAACCAAATGGGTCCTCATCCCCTTTGGTTGACAGAGTATCTGGTGCAACCTCTCGATTTAAAACCGGGTATGCGAGTGCTTGATCTCGGTTGCGGCAAAGGTATGACCAGTGTGTTTATTGCTCGTGAGTTTGGTGCCCAGGTGTACGCTGTAGATTTTGACGAGTGGGAAGGATGGGGTACACCCGAAATCAGATGGAATAATGTAAAGGAACATGGAGTTGAGCATTTAATAACTCCAATAAAGGCTAACGCATTAAACTTACCTTTTGCGCATGAGTTTTTTGATGCTATCATCTGCGTAAGCACCTATATTTATTTTGGATCAGATGAAACATATTTGAAAAACATCCTCAGATTCCTACGTCTGGGAGGAAAAATCGGTGTCATTGATGTCGGCTATATGAAGGACATCAATGAAGGTGTTCCTGACTATATGTCTGAATTTCTGGGTGACGAACTTTGGACATGGAAAACCTTTACATGGTGGAAAAACTTGTGGGAGAAAAGCGGACTCGTTTCATTAGACATAGCCGATACACTTCCGAGCGGTTGTGATTTGTGGCTAAGATGGGATACGGCACTGCAAGCCTCCGGCACAAGTCCTTGGCCGGACGAAACAGATATCCTTAGAACGGACAATGGTGAATACATAGGCTTCATCCGCATGATCGCAACGAAAAACATGTAAATAAAAAAATCGTCTTCAGACACATATTGTCAAGGTGTTTTATAATTTTCCACAAAAAACAGCCCATGAAGCAGGGGGTAATGTCCCTGTTCATGGGCGTTGCTGTTCAAAATCTCGGTTTTTACAATTGGTGGTATTGCAAAGCGCTACACGGTAGTTTGCTTATTATGTGGTTTTAAATTTTATATCTTCAACGATTTTATTCAAAATCTGCTCCCGTTCCGTAGATGTATCATAAATCGTAAAACCGTATTTAATTAAATAATCCGAGATATGTTGACTATATGATATTTCGTCCTCAGATATTTTTCTTAAATCATCATCACTAAAACCGTATGTCCAATCATCTTTTGTGTCGTATTTTTTGAAATCGCTGACAAGCTCATCAACCGTTTTATTGTTTTGAACCAATCCTATAAGTATAAAATCGTTTTTCAATTCTTCTATCCCATACGTTTTTAAAATAGGTAATATCCTCTCGAGATCAACATACGCTCCCTCTAATACAAATTTATTTTTCTTTACAGCGCCATGACTATATGGCAATAGCCCACGCCCATCAACTGAAGAAAACGCACCAAGAAAATGAGCAAGGAATGGTGCTATATTTGCACTGGTCTTTTCTCTATTCCAAACAAGCCTAATATCCAACTGTGGATATGCCCCTTGAAAGATGGCAACAAGTTTGTCAAGACTGATAACAAAGTAATTTAATTCTTCATTTATTCTTCTTGCCAATGTTGATTTACCCGCTCTCGCTGAACCTGCAATTACTATGTTTTTCAATTATATTACAACCTCACATTATATAAATTGCACTGTTGTACTGCTTATACTATTCACCTGTCATTTCAGCTCTTGCAATAATATTTGTGATACCCATTCCTTCGCAAAATGGTTGACTGTCATAAGCATAGCAAAAATTAAGAAACTCTTGTTTTGCTTCTTCATTATTCATTATATTGGCAAGCACCTCTTGCGGGACTGAGCGAAGCAACGCACCCGGCCCTGCAAGACTTACTTTTTTTGCGCCGTTTTTGTGAAGCATGACAGAAAGTTCATCCGCACGAAACGAATAAGATATAGGCCAAGGCGAGTTGCCTTGCTCATACTCGAAAACAGTATTGTCTGGGTTATCCATAAGCCCGTTTTTTAACACATTAAAGGCGTGCGTTATATTCGGTAAAAAATCGCAATTGTTTTTCATTTGATTGCTTTCGTTTTTCAATATATAAGGTTGCTTAAATAGCGGGTTGAAAATATATAACATACCACCTCCCGCACGATTGTACACGCTAATTATCATGCGTTTCGAGCATATACGCATGAGATTTTGCAATACCTCCTCGTGCTTAGGGTATGTGTACGAAATTGGAGAATCAAATGAAAGTACCATGTCGAATTGCTTGTCCGCAAATTGAGAAAGCTCCTCAAGGCTACCATGAATAAACGTCATGTTGTCAAGCACATCTTCTCGGGAAGCAATTTCTTTTGCCTTTTCAATCATAACGTGTGATATGTCAAAATGTGTGACATGAAAGCCTTTTTTTGCCAACATAATTGAAAAACGCCCATATCCTGCACCACCATCAAAAACTGTTTTAATACTGTCTAAGTTAGATAAAATTTCTTTTTCCGTATGAGATTTAAGGACTATATCATCAATAAATGTTTCTTCTCTGTGCAGTTCCTCGTCCGCTTTTTGAGGAAGGTTCCAAAATCTGCTTGATATATTTGATGAATCAGACATAAGTTATACCCCCGATAATATAAATTCCATCTCACCTGCCGAAAAGACAGGCAACGAATAAAAGGATTATTTTGTTCATCCAGAATGTTCTGCAAACCACTCATACGCATATTTGCAAAACCGTTCATTGTCAAAATAATAGCTGTTATGAATCCCATTTTCAATTTCTACTAGCTTCTTCTTGCAGGTCAACGATTGATAGTAGTCATCAAAAAATTGCGGTGTCATAAATCTATCATGTGGTATTTTATAGACAAGTGTAGGTATTGAAACGCTATTTTTCGCCACGCTGTCTTTAGCTACAAAAAATGCAAGCACGATTTCTAGGAATTTTGTACTAACGCCTCTAAACCCAGGATGTTTTTCTTTCATGTCTTTGTAAAAGCCGTTATCCTCTTCATGTCTGGGGCCGTTATACTTTGGAGGGTTATACGGAATTGTCATATTAGGAAACAGCTTAAGGAAAAAATACACGATATTTGCAACAGGCAAGGGATAGCCCATTCCTGCTGTTTGTTTATAATTAATGCAATTAAACTGTGCAAGACTCTTTATCTTCCTACTTGTTGTTGCATAATATTGAGCAAACATACCGCCAATACCTGTGGGAGCATATAGATGAATATCTGAAGAATAGTTGCTCTCAATATAATCCACAATGGAATCCAAATCTCTCACAAAGGATTCACGAGAAAGTCTGCTTTTACTTACGCTTTTTCCAGTACCCGCAAAATCAATAGCGAATATATTTACGCCGTATTTCACAAAAGGCTCATAGGCTTTTTGCAATGCTAAAGTGGTAATGATAGGCGTATGGACACAGATAATATTCATCACTGTCTTGCTTGTAATATTCGCATTACAAAACAGGCTTGTTTCGCCATTTAGTATTTCAATATGTTCCCAGCCCATCCAAACTCTCCTTTATTTTCCTCAGCAAGTGAGAAACTATGAATTTCGTTACTCTATCAAAAGTAGGGCAACACAGAAAACAAACCACTCTACTTTAAAGTATAACACAGCCACTACTGCAATTACTACCCGCAAATTCTGTTCTGTTGTTGTTCTGTGATAATGTCAGGTTGTTAATTGTTCTGTTAAAATGTCACCTATGAAAGAGGTAACATTACGAATGACACAAAGTCAGATAAATCGCTACCATGTGATAATGAAAAGTTTGGAAGGTAAATTAACGGTAGCAGCGGCATCTGATGCATTGGGAATCAGCGAACGCCAGTTGACACGCTTAAGGAATGGAGTGAAAGAAGAAGGAGCAGCGTTTTTAATCCACAAAAATACAAGCCGAATCCCATCACATGCCATAACAGAAGAAGAAAAGCAAAAAATAGTAGAGTTGTACCGTGGAGATAAGTACACAGGCGCCAACTTTCTGCACTTTAGCGAACTGTTGGAAGAACACGAAGGAATGAACATCAGTCGCTCAACTGTGCACAGGGCATTAACAAGCTCAGGGATAGAAAGTCCGAAGAAACGGCGGAGGTTCAAACCACATCGAAGCCGTAAACGTAAATTGCAGGAGGGATTGCTTCTGCAAATGGATGCAACACCATATGCGTGGTTTGGTGGCAGAACTAAGTATGCACTACACGGTAGTATTGATGATGCTACAGGCAAAATTACTGGCGCATATATGACTAAGAATGAGTGTCTGCACGGATATTTTGAAATAATCCGTCAGACGATTGAAAGTAATGGTGTACCAGCTGCAACCTACACAGACCGTCATGCAATATTTCGCTCACAAAAAGCAGATAAACTCACGATAGAAGAGCAACTTGCTGGCAAAACTGTCAACGACACACAATTTGGACGCGCTATGAAAGAACTCGGCATCAATATGATATACGCTCGCTCTGCACAGGCAAAAGGACGCATAGAGAGGCTATGGGAAACATTGCAGAGTCGTCTTGTGATTGAGTTCCGTGTCCATAACATAAAAGATGTACATCAAGCTAATGCGTTCCTGGCTGATTACATACCTAATTTTAATGAGCAGTTTGCAGTCGAACCTGAGAAGTCAGAGTCCTCGTATTCACCACTAGCGCCTGAAATCGATTTGAACCTAGTACTTTGCGTTAAGGAAACAAGAATTGTTGATAATGGCGGAGTCTTCTCATTTAAAAGAAAGTCGTGGTTAATTAATAATTGTGATGTACCAAAGAAAGCTAAAATTGAGGTCATTGCAAGCGCAACTAACGGAATCATTGCTCTTCACAAGGATAAACCATATGAAGTTGTGCCATTCATAAAACCTAAAAAGGTTAGAAAAGTTCAACAAAAGAAACGAAAAGCAGTAGTACCAAAAGAAAATCATCATTGGAAATCGCGTTATCGTGATATCCCTCTATATTCTTCAGATCTAACAAACGCAGAAATTTACAACATGCTCAATGATATATTTTTGTCAAAGTATGCATAAAAATATCAAACCCATCAGAACGGAAAACTTTTGATTCAATAGTAGCGCTTTTATTCTGATGGGTACACCACTCCGAAGAGTGGTGCATCCCCTCAAATACAAAAAATACGGGGGTGACATTTTCCCAGAACATTGACACCCGCAAATTCTGTTCTTTGAAAGAGGCTGGGGGCGTGGGAGCAACGCCACCACATAACCTGCAATAACCACCGCAATAGTGTAGCCGATTTTGCCGTATAATGAAGTCGTTGAAAACGGAGAGCAGGATTGTATTTTGCAACACCCCCTTCTAATCTAATATGTACATGTCAGCTACTTAGCAAAAAACTTTGCACCAGTTTTTCGCAGAACTTAAATCAAAACTGTTCGGTAATGAACGTCTGTCTGCGCCTGAAAACATCACTCAATAATTGTGTATTACTCTTCACATCAACCATGCCCGCTGGAAAATATGCTAAATCTTCGAATCCATATACGCCAAAAAGCAGGGGTGAGAGCACTCTTATATCCATTTCGATATCGGGTGTTTCGTCACTTTTTTCCACTTCTGCTTTGCCATCACAGAAGCTAACACTAAACACACCACACTGATCGGCATAGTAGTCATCCCTCACGCCTATTTTAATTGTTCCACCTTTGTCCGGCCACGGATAAGCTCTTAACGCACTCGCTACATCAATAACGCGCACCTGTCCAGTTACCTCTCGCTCAAGTTTTACTCCCCACTGCTCCGACATCATAAGTTCAATCGGAAAAGACTCAGGTAATGTTATTATAAGTCGATTATTATGCATCCTCAACCTATAAATGAATCCTAGCATATTCCTGAAAGCGATAGGACTATCCCATGCAACATCAGTGTGAACAAGCAGATGCCCACCCTTGTCATAGAAGTTTTCATATCCCATAAAGGCTTTTGGCACATTATTTTCACTAAACAGAAACAACGACTTCCCTGTCTTTTCAGTTATGTAATTATCCAGCCATTTGCTGTCCTTGCGAGCCACTGTTCCTGTATAATTTCTTGCAAACTTTTCGAACACTTCATTATACGGCTCATATGAGTCACCATCTTGGTACATCTTTACATCATAGGTGCATTCCACATCACCCAATCTTTCTATGGGGAGTTCTGCTCTCAAACAGCTTCCACCATAGCCATAGCCAAACTTGTTGTAATACATGTGGGAAAAAGGATACAGATAGCTATACACATATCCTGATTTGCGGATATCATCAAAAATTGTGTGAAACAGTTGGCGAATGTAGCCTTTATTTCGAGAATCAACCAGTGTGCATACACTCCCTACGCCACACATAGGAATATATTTGCCGTAGTACGCCATTTCATATTTATGAGCGTAAATATGGGATACTAATTTCCCGTTTTCAAATGCGCCATATACATCAACATTGTGTATGGGCTTCTCATTCTCAGCAGAGTCAAGGTCTATTTTGTAGTTAAACGCAATAGAACTGTTCACTCGTGCTTGTCGATATTCTTCTGGTTTGTTCAACATCCTAATTTCTACACTCATCAGTAGCTACCTCATAACATATTTTCTAAAACCTCATAGACTGCAACGCAATCATTATATCATAGGCGCAAATACTGACTCACACAATAAGCACAAGCCATCTGCGCCGAAATGATATATGCATTTAATCTTTTATGATGATTGCAACGCAATCATTATATCATCCCGCTCCATCACTGTCGACATAGATTTTGCTTGCAAAATTAAGTAAGCAAACCCACAGGCAAGACGTTCAAGCCTTAGTCTATGGGGTGTTAATCTCATGGTAATTACTCTGATTATCACAAAGCGCATACGTAAAATTTCACCCTGTGAGTTGGTTAGATAAGCGTTACTTCAACTTTTGTGCCAGTTTTGCACGTCTATCAATGTCTAGTTTTTGATATATTGTGCGTAGATGTGCTCTTACGGTATTTTCGCTTACAAAGAGCTTTGTTGCGATTTCATTATTGCGCAAGCCTTCTGATGCTAAGATAGCAATCTCATATTCACGTTCGGTCAAGTCTGAGGGCAACTCGTCAGCGACAATGGCATTATGCAGCGTACGCCAACCCATAGCATATTGCTCTTTGTACTCTTTATACTGAGTAAGAAAATGCGGATACTTATTTTCAATCAACTCATCAGAAAGGCCGTCGAGCAATTCGGAAAAAGAAACAAAATAGTGAATCAAATTATCAGGCAAAAATCTTTCAGCTGAGAGTTCCAAATGCACACGAGCCTGCTCACGATCTCCGAGTAATGAAAACCCGATTGCTAATAAGAAGTAGTATAAAGACTTTGCATAAACTGTTAATCTATCAAGAGGCATTGTTTGCAACAATCCAATCAGGCGTGCCGGCTCGCCTTGTCCCATTAAGTATATTGTATGTATTGCCACTGCGTTCACTCTCACGGACGCAGGCAATTGCTCGTGCATAAAATCAGCATTTTTCAACCAATCAGTGACACGGGAATAGTCACTAAGCTGGTTGAGAAGAGAGCTATATACCACATCCAGCGTTGTTCTGAGCATAACGGTATTCTGCTCAGAACCAGATGCAGCATATTCTATGGCGCTCATGGCACGTTGCCAACTACTTGCGTCTGCATTTAATAAAGCAATTTCAGCTAGTAGTTTTGCAGCGCCTGCCTGAATTATTTTCTGGTGTTTATTTTCGGCAAGGAAGGCTGCCCTGTGCGCCAGTACTTCTGCGTGAGATGTGTCACATCTTAAGAATGCAAGTTCGGCACGAAATAACGAATCTGCTCCGCTTCCGTGTCCGCCTGTTAGTGGTGAATAAATTCGAATAAATTCCTCCAACAGATCGGCTTCTTGATCTACTGCGCCTTTTTTCACATGAAATGCCGTCATTTGTCTATACTCATAAAATGCCCACGGCGCTTCGGGTAATATAACTCGTGAACAATTTCCGTCAAACATTATCGCAGATTTTTGTACGAAAGGGAGCATTTTGTCAAGCAATGGGAAATGTAGATAAGCGGACAGCAGAAGCCATTCAGCTCGCAATAATCCTGTTTCAGGTAATATGCTATCTAGCTTGTTCAATAGTTCTTCGAACACATCATATTTCTCTAATAATCTAACAGCCCATGTAACACATAACATAGAATGAGGATATTTTTGTATGATTTCGATACGACAGTTTTGGGCAACATCTAATGCGATTTCAGAAAATGTACAATATCCGATTTCCATGTAGGTGACATGAGAGAGGTCCAATGAAAGGATCCGATCATAATCTTTAATCTTTGCGTAGTAATATACAGCGTCTGCGATTTTGCTCTCATGCTTGTAAAAATCGCCCGCTTTTCTCAGGCATTCATTCTCAAATTCCTCATCATACTCATAGCGCTTCATTACTATCAACTCATGTAAAATCTTATGCGGTTTGTACGCTCGCTCTTTAGTAAGATATTGCACAAATGGTATGGAAAGACAATCAATTGCATAATCGGGTAAAGCAAAACAATCCAAAATACTGCACATTTGGTCAATGGTGCAGCTTTCGAAAGGTGACAACAGCATAAGAAAATGTTGTTGCTCATTCGTCATTTTATTCCATATCAAGTCTTCCACGAGTTGCAATATAGCTTCGTCTGAAAAAACACCTGTTTCTCGATATGTGCAAAGTTGAAGATATACAGCAATAATCCACCCTTCGGTGAGATTTCTAACTTTTATTGCATCTGCTTTGCCTATTTCACAACCGTTTAAGTTGAAGTAATTGCGGATATCTTCCGTTGACCATGTAAAGTCCCGAATATTAATATGTAAAATATTACGCCTGATAATGTCTGAAATGGAGCTTTTATCTAATGTTTGTGTAATAATTAAAATGTGCAATTCATCCCCGCCATGCTCTGTTAGTGCGGTCAAAAACTCTAGTGGCAAGATGAGGGAGAAAAAATGGAAATTATCTATTACGAGCCAAGTTCTACGTCGACATTCTATGGACATAATCGCGTCGCAGGTTTCTTCAATTGTAAATGCGTTGGGGAAATCAATCTTAGACAGGCGTTCTCCTGTGCGGTCGTCAATATGCCCTATTTCTCGACAAAATCTTCTATACAAAACTGCGGGCGCTTCGTCCATAGCAACAAACCAATAAACATCATTACTGTCTATTCCTGCACTCTCAAAATAATTACGCACAGCAGTAGTTTTGCCGTATCCCGACGGTGCTTCAATGACTGTACATTTATTTGCTTCAATCAGATTCAATTTACTTTGCAGATGGTCGGAATAATAGTTAATATCAGACGCTCTGCGCTTTTCATGATACATACTGATTACCGTGCCTTCATAGTCTAAGGATTGCGTCAAGCAAGCACCCGTGCAAGTAAAGCAATTATTCGTTTTTCATCATCAAGTTGATTAGGTGTATACTCTGGTGCAGTAAATGCTTTTATACCCATAATTATGCGAGAATCAATCAAAACATCTGCAAAGGTTTCTATATCAAGCTCGGGAGCAATGCGACCAACAGCTACTCCGTGCTTTAATATCTCAACCAAATATTCAGAGTTTTCCCTATTGCCATTAGTAAATATTGCATTTGCAATCGGATCCATAAATAATCGCATATATATAATCTTCGTGATCAAGATCATTCGCACATATTTTTTTTGATCTTCTCCCTCAAATGTGTATGAGATTGCATGCAGAAACTCCTCCGGACTCGCAGTTTCTATCAGTTTCTTCATTTCATCAACAGGTCTGAGGTTCTCATATCTATGCTCCTTATAATAGTCATATGCAAACTCTAAAAGTGCTCCCTTTGTTTCAAAGTGGTTAGATATTGATGAGAATGCAATGCCAACTTCTTTCGCAATCCCACGAACACCAGTATTTTCAACACCTACAGTGCTGGCTTGCTCTAGAAACACATCAAATATAACTTCTTTTGTTCCCGAAAGACTTCTTTGTTTTACCTCGACTTTTTCAATGTTCATTATTATGACCTCTCCTGATGGATACTTACGGCACCATCAAATTATTCCCAGTGCCGTAGCGGTGCGAACAGCTTCTGCCAGACTGCTAACACCAAGTTTCTCAAACATTATTTTATTATCTTTCTTAACTGTATGAACAGAAATCCCCATATTCGCCGCAATCTCGGACAGATAAGCACCTTCTGTCCGACTTTTTAATATCGCTGTTTCTCGTACGGTTAGTGTTGTGTACTCAGTGCCATTTTGATTTTTCTGCCTAATATATGCAGATGCTTTACGATTGAGCTCTCTTAGCCACTCTACAGGAGCTTTACAATCGCCTAAAATCGCAGCTGTAGTTAGCTTTCGCATATCATCAGGATACTGCATAAACGGAGTTATGATATCACCAGCCTGTTTATATGCTTCTGCTAATGCAGAAAATGCTTCATCATGTCGCTTTAGCTTAAAAAGAGAAAGTGCTTTCAACACCAGTAACTCAATTTTCCAAAACAAAATTGTCTGTCCAACACTATCAATATATGTTACCAACGAACTATATCTACCTGTCTGATAATGATACATCACTTTAACACGATTGCCATAATTTTCAGTTGATGCAGGATGTGCAATATGCGTAAAATCCCCTTTCAGCCACTTAGCTATTTTTTCCGGCTCACCTAGTATCAAATGATAAAATCCATGAGCAATATCATACATGGTGTATCGTGTGTCATACTCTCCGTCATTTAGTAACGCGTCGATTTCCATGAGAATTTCATCAGCGCAATCAGTATCCCCTTTGATTAGTGCAATCTTCATCAGATACACAAGTGCTCGATTCTGTGTAATGTATTGGCGATGCGCTTTATCAAGCACCCAGCGCAAATGCTTTTCAGCATCATCAGACTCCCCTCGATAAAAGCACAGCTCCCCCCTGGCAAGATCATCAAAGCCAACTAAAATCCCATTAGCAACTCGGCTAGTATGTGGGATCGACCGTGACAAGGCATTGATATATTTCTCATGATCTGTATTATCGCAAGTCCCTACCAGAGATGCCCAAGCTATGATAGCATTGTATGCACCAAATACCTTGAATGGATTTTTGTCAAAATACCCACCCATTTTTTCAAAATAAATATCAAAGTCAAATACGTCGGTATATGTACACATACATAAGCGCAAGACTGCCCAATTTGCATAAATTTGCGTAAGTGCGCGATTTCGCTCAGGGGATTCAGGTCTTGATTCATAGTCTGATGCATAGCTTTTTGCTAAAACCGCTGCCTCATCGTATTGCCCTAAGTTAATTTTCAATCTTAAATGCATGGTTGGAAATATCGTATTAACTGCCTTTATATCATCTGGCACTTCATCGAGTATTTCTAACGCATATTTCGCCATATCCAGAGGAACTTGAACCGTGTATGATGCAACAATCCGTGCAATAGCGTAATAATCTCCAGATTTATTATAATACGAGATTGCGTCCATATTATACCCGTTAGCTTCACACCACTCTCCTGATTTTTGGTATGTTTCGTTTTTTTCTTCATCAGTTATGTTGTGTTGATTTTGCTTAAGTAATTCTAAAAATAAGTGGTGGATTTCATATGCATCCTGATGAAAATCATAGCGCACAAATGAGTGCAACTTATCCATTTCTTTTATGAGAGTATCATCATCTGCCAGTATATGAATTAAACTTGCAGCAAGGTGGGTAATCAACGATATCCGCAACAGAAAGCGCCAAAGCTTGTCCGAAATTGTTTGAGATATTTCAGATTCAATATGTCGAAGCATATTACTTTTCATTGCTTTAGCGACACTTCGTTCATACCTTTGATCTCTTCTCAGAAAATGCCCAATTAGATCTATGGCAAATGCCCAGCCTTTTGTATCATCATAAACTTCCTGAATATCTCGTCTTGTGACTGAAATTGAAAGTTGTTTAAAGTACTCTTGAATTTCATCTTGCGTAAAATTAAGATCACTTTCTTTTATGATGAATGCACGTTTATCCATCAACATTTTTATCATGTTTACTTCCGGCATTACACGTGTAATTAATATCATTGTCGTGCTTGATGTCAGCATGCTCACCACACGCTCGGTGACTTGAACCACATTAGGGTTATTCAGCAGGTGATATTCATCAAACACCATAATCTGCTTCTTTGCTGAACCCGCACCCTCATCAACCATTGCAGTAAATTTTGCAAAAGCTTCATCTGTGTCCGGAAATCCGATTTCTAAAATACGTGGTGTTACTTCAGGCCATATCTGTGAAACCACACCTGCATAGTTCTCCCAGTAGCGTGTTTCACAATTATCCTGCTCAGTTATTTGCATCCATAATTTATGAGCGTCGAAATTCTCTAAAAAAGACGATACTGCTCGAGTTTTACCATAGCCTGACCCTGCGCATACGACAACCAACGGATACTCCATCGCTTCCTCTAAAAGTCGGTGGACTCGTAGGCGTTCAATATATGTATCTTGACTGTTTCGATTAGTATCATTTTGTTTCGTAGACATAGATTCCTCCCAAAATCTCTATTACCCATTATGTCTTGTCTACCTTCATTGATGCGTACGCTCGTACGTGCATAAATTTTAACGTACGTCCGTACGATTTGTCAAGAAAAAACTTCTATTTTGAGTCGAATTTTCTACATTATAACTCCAAATTATGATAGATATACTGATTAATGACCCCATAGACTGTGGCAGTACAAACTTGCCTTGTCATATGGGGTCATTATTAATATTATGATTGCTACTTGTGCAAACCTATAACCAACAACACTTCGTTACGAGTTATTCCTAACTCTTGAGCGATTTCTGCTTCAGATACTCCCTCAGCAGCACGCATTAATATTGTATTTACTCTAGAGTGCACACTTGTGCTACTTGTTGCACTTGATGTGCTTTCAGGTACAGGCATACTTTGAGCCTGCGCTTGTGCTTGTTCTCTCCTCTTCAGTTCTGATGGCAAATCAAAAGCACTCATACTTGCTACAGCAGCATGGTATCCGCTAGCACGGAGCTCATGCTCTCTAATCTCGGCAGTCGTTAACTTTACCTGATCATTAAAGTCTTCCATTAATGTTTCTACTGATACATAGAGTTGTAGTAGTTTCGACTCTTGCTCATCAAGCAACTTTCTTTGACCTCTAACATTGGCAAAAAGTAACTTTAATATAATTGCAATGATGCAAACAAGCATTGCAACAAACAGAGCAAAAGCATAATGACCTATACCTACCATCGAGTCCTCCAAATGCTAAATCACCAAACCATTATCTTACTAAACAATATGCGCTAATTTTGCGCGCATTTTTGCTAATACCTTTGAGTGAATCTGAGAAACACGTGACTCCGTTACACTTAAGACATCTGCAATTTCCTTTAAAAGCAAGCCTTCGTAATAATACAATGTAATAACAATCCGCTCTTTTTCAGGAAGCTCATCAATTACTTGCACTAGCACGGCTTTCTTTTCTTTCTCAAGCAGTTCATCTTCCGGAGTCTTCTCTTCCCTGTTCTTTATCTCAGCTTCAGGATTTGTTGTGCCCAACGCATCTTCAAAATTAATAAGATTGAACATATGCGTCTGATTGAGCACCTTATGAACATTCTCCACAGTCATGCCTAAGGAATCAGCAACTTGCTGATCGACAGAACCATTTGGATTCTTGCTCTCATGAATCTCATATGCAGAATTTATTGCAGAAATTTTCTTTCTAAGACTGGGGGATGCCCAGTCCTGCGACCGCATATAATCAAGAATCTCACCACGAACTCGTGTCACAGCATAAGTTTCGAACTTAACTTCATGTTTGAGCTCAAACTTATCCACTGCATCAATGAGTCCAATCATCCCACAACTAACAAGATCGTCGTATTCATTGTAGTTGTTGTACTTGGGCATCATTCGACGAACTATCCATCTGACCAGATAACCATAATGCAATAGTAAATCGTCCTTTATGCCCCTGTCACCACTCACTTTGTAATCAACCCATAGCTTATTAAGCTCTTCCGGGCTCCGTTTTTGTGTACTGTCCATCATTACAACCCTCCGAAATCAATCACTTTCACTTCTTCCAAATAATATTGCAAAGGAGCACACTTTTACAGTTCTATGCGGCTTGCGAATTGGATGACAATAAAGCTCACTCAAGCGAAATATCTAATGAAATCACACTATATTAACGAGCTCTGAGTCAGTATTGGGCATTTCTGTAAACTCGGCGGCGATAGGATATCGCATGTTTTAGTGATGAAAATTTATGTTTACATTTATACCCGACCCCATTATCCCACTTTTCCCTACTAAAATCAAGTCTTTTTTAAAATTAATTTTTTCTTGTTAATATTTTAGTTACATTTTGTGCGCAATTGAGATAGCAAATTTATGTTCTCTCCATCAACTCTCTTAGATTTTGAGCTTGGTCGGACATTGATTCTTCCAAGTTCCCTTTAATAATCTGCTTAACAAGTACATCAACGTCAGCAACTTCAATGTCATCCGGCACATCCTGTCCTGTTGTGATGTACGCCAACGGTTTGTTCGCATACCAGCTAATGTTGAAAATCGGTCCACGATACTTCGTTTCATCAAGCTTCGTTATCACCACTCTATAATTCTCCACAAATCCATATGTATCCACAATTTCCTTGATAGATGTAAAACTCGCCGTCGCAGCAAGGCAAAGTAAAACATCCTCAGGTTTTAAAATGTTTATAATCTCAAGCAGATCCTCTTTATGTTGCTGATCACCGGGACGCTTCCCTGCTGTATCAACAAAAATGATTTCTCTGTCTGACATCTGCTCCATTGCGCTTTCAAGTTCGCGTTTATTATAGGCAACATGATTTGGGATCCCTAAAATATCTGCATAGGTTTGCAGTTGCTCCTGCGCTCCGATTCGATATGTATCCGTGTTGATAATTCCAACATTCTTCTTTTGTTTAACAGAAAAGTCTGTGGCAAGTTTAACAATTGATGTGGTTTTCCCCACCCCTGTTGGCCCCAAAACAAGCACGATTTTTTGCGTGAACTTCTTATGTAATATCGGTTCCGGCTTGCCAAGTTGCTCAACCATAAAATGCTCTATTACTTCCACTGCATTTGCATCTATTTGTTGCTTTAATAGCTTCTCTGCTTGCTTTGCAAGAAAGTGAACATACTCTTCATGCACCTGCTCTTTTATCAATTTACCCAGCAATATCTCCACTTCTTCCGGACAGTCGTATGTAATATCACGTTTGACATATGCGAACTTGTTCAAAAAGTCAGTCAGCATTGTTTCAAACAAATTCATCCGCTCATCAATTTGCTCCAACTGCCCACTACTATCAACAGATCGCTTACTCTTGTATGGATTTTTATTCTCACCATTTTTATTCTGTAAACTATACTCTTGTGCTACCGCATATGACGCATTTAATCTTCTGGCTGTGGGGGTATTGGCAGGGTCATATGCAAACTGAACCTCAAGAAGTGGCTTACTAAACAAGTTTTTAAGCCCTTTCCTGCGCACCTTATTCTGAGCTATCATCACTGCGTCCGATCCAAGCTCAAGAATCGCTGTGTCCATCGCCTGCTTCATGCTTTCTGCATGATATCTTTTTACTTGCACTATAGTATTACAACTCCTTCGGATAGCACCTCAACACCACTGTCTATCTCGTTATAAGACAGGACTGCGAGCTCAGGTGAAATTTGCTCTGAAATTCTTCGAAACTGCCTTCTTACAAGGGGGGATGTGAGAATAACAGGTGCTTTGCCTTTGTTTTTTGTATTTTCAATAATGTTTTTTAATTTATCAAATATCGAATGAACCTGCATAGGCTCTATTGCAAGATACGAGCCATGCTCAGATTGCTTTGTGCTGTCGATTATGAGTTGCTCAAGTGGCGGATCAAGTGTAATTGCATAGGCAATGTCATCAGGAATGAATCGCTTGGATATTGAACGCTTGAGCGACTGCCTTACATACTCAGTCAACATATCAGGATCTCTGGTGAGATTGCCATAATCCCCCAAAGTTTCAACAATTGACGCCATGTCTCGAATCGGTACATTTTCAGAGAGCAGATTTGATAGCACTTTTTGCACTTCGCCAAGTGAAAACAACTTGGGAACAACCTCTTCTACAAGGGCAGGTTGTGACTTTTTCAAATTATCCATAAGTATCTGTATCTGCTGACGATTTAGCAATTCATGCCCATATCGCTTGATTATCTCTGTCAAATGGGTTGCAATGACTGATGGTGGATCAACCGTCGAATAACCTAGAATCTCCGCTTCCTCACGGTCACTTTTCGGAATCCATAATGCAGGAAGTCCAAATGTCGGCTCTACTGTTGGTATGCCATAAATTTCTTCTTCAACATCACCAGAGTTAAGAGCAAGCAGATGATCTGCCATGACCTCACCTTTTGCCACTTCAACCCCCTTTATTTTTATCGAGTACGCATTAGTGCTTAGTTGAATATTATCCCGAAGTCTTATTACAGGCACAATAATTCCCATATCAATGGCACATTGCCGTCTTATCATAACAATACGGTCGAGCAAATCGCCACCTTGTGATGTGTCAACCATTGGAAGAATTCCATAACCAAACTCAAGCCCTATCTGATCAACTTGCAACAATGATGTCACACTTTCAGGCTTGCGTTTCTCTTCGGCTGATATCTCTTCTACAGTATGAATTCCTACCGTAGCTTCTTTGCGCATACGGCTGGATACAACATAACCGACTATCATCAGCGTTGCTGCAACAAGCCACATTGGAATGGTAGGAAGACCTGGCATAAGGCTAATAATTACAACCAGCACACCACCCATTATGAGAGCATTTGGTTGAGCGAGTATTTGCTTAGACATTTCCCCACCAAAGGTTTCATCCCTGCCTGAACGTGTTACGATAATACCTGACGCTGTGGAAATGAGAAGTGCAGGAATCTGTGTGATAAGACCATCACCGATTGTGGCAAGTGTGAAAATTTGCGCCACTTCACCAACAGGCGCATCCATTGTAAACATTCCTATCAACATACCACCGACTATATTTATAAATGTAATTAAAAGCCCTGCAATCGCGTCACCTTTGATGAATTTACTTGCACCATCCATTGCACCATGAAAGTCCGCTTCATGTTGGATTTTCTCGCGTCTTGTGCGTGCAGTATCTTCGTCGATAAATCCACTATTTAAATCCGCGTCAATTGCCATTTGCTTGCCGGGCATAGCGTCAAGGGTGAATCTGGCACTGACTTCTGAAACACGCTCAGCACCCTTAGTTATAACCACAAATTGCACAATCAAAATAATCAAAAATGTAATTACACCGACCGCAAGATTACCCCCGACAACAACCTCACCAAATGCTCTTATTACTTCACCTGCATCACCTTCATTACCGAGAATTAAGCGTGTAGAAGCAAGATTCAAAGCAAGACGAAAAACTGTTATAAATAGAAGTATTGTGGGAAAAACGGAAAAATCAACAGGGTCTTTTATATATAGTGAAAACAGAAGTATGATTATACAAACCGCCATGTTAACGATAAGCAAAAAGTCCATCAGCGTAGTCGTGGGTGGGAATATAATAACAACAAGCATAGCAACAAGTAATATCGCTACTGAGATATCCGAAATTTTTATGCGCCTATCTTTCATATTGCCAACTCACCTCCATCAGATGAAGTATTTTTATTAACGCAAATGTGTGATTTTCAACGTTTTGGAACTTTAAACGTGTATTGATACGTTTAAGAACTTTGTGGTATGATTTTTGTAGCAGTCGGAGTGGCTAGTACATTTGTGCTGGGCTGTTCCTCAGGAAGGAGGAACATGACATTACTGGAAGTTATCGCACTACTTATGCTTATCTTAGCGATTGTTCAGTTTGTGGTTGAAATTTTCCGTAAAAAGAAATAACGCCACACCCTAAATGTTAAGGCATGGCGCTTCTTTCGAAACAAATTCGTTTAGAGGAGCGGCCATCCTGACAAGAAGCCACCCGACTGCCTGTATCTTAACATAACTTATATTCAATTGTCAATTAAAAGCACATTTGCCATTCACTTATTCGACAGCTTTCCGCCTTGTCTGTACACAAAAACCAAGATATCTGCTACAGCTTGATATAACTCTTCAGGAATCTCATCATTTACCTCACAGGTTGCAAACAAAGTCTGTGCAATAGGAGGATTTTCCACTATTTGCACACTATGCTTCATTGCAACTTCTCTGATCTTGTGCGCAATGTAATCTTGACCTTTTGCCAGCACCGTCGGAGCCCTCTGCATATCCGCCTTATACGCAAGAGCAACCGCAAAATGCGTCGGGTTCGTTATAACAACATCCGCCTCAGGCACCTGACTCATCATGCGCATTGCACTCATTTGCATTTGTTTCTGACGAATTTTACCCTTGATTTTCGGATCACCTTCCATCATTTTGAACTCGTCTTTAACCTCTTGTTTAGTCATCCTCAAGTCTTTTTCATACTTCCACCACTGATACAGAAAATCCGCAACCGCAATAAAAACCATAACCAGCGACATGCGTAAAGCTATTAAGAAAGCAGTTTTCATCATTTTGATAAACGAAATATAAACATCTTGTCCAATATAGGTACCAAACATATACAATAAGTTCTTATATTCAGCATATGCAACATAACCAATCAAAGCTACTTTCAGTAAATTTCTCGCTAAATCAACAAGTTTTTGCGCAGAAAACATTTGCTTAAATCCATTAACGGGATTTATTTTGTTGAGCTTAACTTTCAGCGTATCGGTTGTAAACATGAACCCAACCTGCAATACATTTGCCAAAACCCCTGCTACCAGCGCAGCACCAAATACGGGAAGCATTATCACAAGAAAACCAAGAAGCACACGAGCAAGTAAACTCATTAGCTCATCAGGACTCATACCTCTGCTTGCCATCATAATTGACGCAGGGCTATGATACTCAAAAAACACCGCCATCATTTGACCTGTCAGTTGTGGCCATAGCGCAAACAAAAGACCAAACATAACAATGCAACAAATCGCTGTATTTACTTCAGCACTGCGACGTACTTGGCCCTTTTTTCTGGCATCACGACGCTTCTTGGTCGTCGCTCTTTCAGTTTTTTCCCCACCTTGTCCCATAATTCACCTTTGTTAGGGTTTAGGGCATAGGGGTTAGGGATTAGTTTAATGCTAAATCCCAGACCTAATACCAAAAATTCTAAATCCCAATTTTTATACACAAAGTACTAAGTCTCAGACTCTAACCCCTAAGCCCTAGCTAACAAAGTTAGCAAACATGTTTTCAACACCAAGAAATAATTCATTAAAAATCCTTGCACTAAAAACGCCAAAAACAGGAATTGTAACTACAAAGATTGTAATACCCACAAGCATTTTTAGAGGAATACCGACTATAAACATATGAATTTGCGGAACAGCTCGCATCATCATTCCAAAAGCAACCTCAATGACCAGCCCTGACGCAACAACGGGAAGCGCCATCATGGCGCCCAGCATAAACGCTCGCATAAAAACCTCCAGCGCTGTAATCCCCATCAAAGGCGATATCACAAGGCTTCCTACAGGCATACGATCAATGGTCAAATACAGAATTTCAACAAGTCGTAAATGCCCATTTACTACAAAAAACAGTAGTATGAGCATGATATTCAGAACATTACCCATCATTGGAACCTGCGAATTATTTTGAGTATCAAACACATTAACTATGCCAAAACCAATTTGCATATCGATGAGCTGTCCCGCCGTAAACGATGTAAAGTAAAAGAAAACATTCACCACATAAGCTAATGCCACCCCTAGAAGTAACTCGCCTGCACACAGCAAAACAAAACCAAACAATGTCGTATACTGAAGCGGAGCAACTTGTGGAAAAATAGTAAACATTAGATAGCTTAGCGATATAACCAATCCAATTTTGGCAACGATTGGAACATTAACTCTGCCAAAAATAGGTGAAGATACAACAAGTCCACCCATTCTAAAAACAAGCAGAATAAAGAAGTCCGCACTCATTAAAATCGAAGTTACAGTCGCGCTCATGCTATGAAACCACTAAAGTGTTAATTTGCTCGAACAAACGTGTAACAAATCCGCCCACAGTGGCAAAAATAAATCCACCGAAAACCAGCAACGTCAATAATATTGCTATAATTTTCGGGACAAAAGCAAGGGTCTGCTCATTAATTTGTGTTGTCGCTTGAAAAATTGACACAACCAAACCAACAACCATCGCAACAACCAACATAGGCGCAGCACTAAGAATTACAGTCGTTATCGCTTGGGCCAGCACACTTAACACTACACCCTCTGAAATCATAGTTATTACCTTTCCCATTCTAAAACAAGAGATCATTGTTCTCGCGCCGAGCGCGACATTAAATCAAGCGTTTCAACGAAGCGGGAGATTTAACTCACCGCTTGTTGAGGAAATTTGTACACACCGCCTGCACAAAGCTTAGAGGCGAGGAAAATCTTAGCGAAGTTACAAAAACGTTTGAACCAGTGAACCAATAATAAGTTGCCAACCATCCACCATTACGAATAACAAAACCTTAAAAGGAAGTGAAATCATGGCAGGTGGCAACATCATCATACCCATTGACATCAGGACACTTGCCACAATCATATCAATGACGATAAATGGAATATATATCAAAAAACCAATGAACATTGCATGTTTGATTTCGCTCGTAATAAAGGCTGGAATTAATGTCGCATTTGGTACTTCATCAACATCATAAAAATCCTCGCCTGATAACGCTATAAAGAAGTTTAAGTCGCTCTCAAAAACCTGATTTAACATGAATTTCCGTGTTGGATTCATTGAAGCTTCTATAAACTCCTCTTGCGTCAGCTCTCTTGCAACAAATGGCACATAGGCATCTTCATAGACCTCTGTAAACACAGGTTGCATAACAAAAAACGTCAAGAACAGCGCAAGCCCAATCAAAATCTGATTTGGTGGGGTTTGCTGCATACCAAGAGCTTGACGTATAAAAGAAAGTACAATAATAATCCGTGTAAAACCAGTCAGCATCATCAAAATCGAGGGCAAAAGTGTGAGTATTGTGAGTAAAATCACAATGTCCACAGTTTGCGCACCCTCACCAAATAATGTTCTGACTATTTCATTTATCGTACCAATATCTTCGCTAGTTTCAATATCTATTGGCATTAAAAATGGCCATCCCTTTCGCCACTGTCTGTGCTTTGTGAATTTTTGCGTTTTGCATTTTCAAAACTACTTGCAAAATCAGTATTTCCATCGTCTACAGTACCGCACTTGGTATCATGTTGTTGCTTTTTACCGGTTTTAATTGCAACAAACTCAACAACCTTACGTGTAAACTTGTTTCCATATTTCCCAACAGAAGTCATATTCCACGAAATCGCTTCTTCCTTGTTTTCTTCCGTTAACTCCGCAAAAACCTTTGCGTCATATGTATCAAGCAGAGTCATTCCGTGATTTGTTACACCCATGACATACACTGTGCCCGCTATCTCTATAATGCAAAACTGTTTATCCTTTGCAATAGAATAGCGGTCAATTATTTTTATATTCCGATTTTTCAAACTGGAACGAGTCTGCCCGGTTGCTTTCATTCCAATGAAATGCGTCACATAGTAAGCACCAACCAAAACGATTAGCATACCAACAATAAAAACAATTACCTGTTGTATTTCAGCCATCATAACAAACCACCCCCAGTCAAACCGACATGCGCATGACCTCGTTATATGCATCAATAATCTTGTTTCTAATCTGTAATGCCAGTTGCAAGGATAGCTCTGCTTTTTGTGCATCAAGGAGAGCTCCTGACAGGTCATCAGTTTCACCCATAAGTATCTGCAATGATGAAGCTTTGTCGGCTTCATCAGTTTGATTTGCTGTTCTGAGTGACTCCGACATAATATTGGCAAACCCACTAGACTCATTCAATATGCCTGAGTTTTTTGACAAAAACCCAGTATCAAATAAATGAACAAGATTTGGTGAAAGAGGATTAATCATCATAGTGTGCCCTATCTTCCAATTTCCAGCGTTCTCACAGCCATGTCTTTAAAAGCATTCAGCGCTGTGATATTCGCTTCATACGACCTATATGCAGACATCATATCAGTCATTTCCTGTACAACATCAACATTCGGCATTCTAACAAAACCATCTTCACCCGCGTCGGGATGTGTGGGGTTATAGTCGAGTTTAAAGTCTGACATATCCTTACCAACATGAACCACTCGCACACCACCTGGTGCTTGACGAGCTCTATTGAAAAACGACGCAAAACTTCTATCGCCTGTCCTCTCCTGAAACACAACATATTTTCTTTGATACGGATCGCCTGTTTCCGTCCTTGTTGTGTCAATATTAGCAATATTTTCAGCAATTATATCCATACGCAACCTTGTCGCCGTTAACGCTGAAGCGCTGATACTCATTGAACTCAAAAATGACATAGATATGATTACTTCCCTTCAGTTATTGCTATGCGCAAGCGCCTTATCTCACTATTTAGCCTTTCAACCAATGTATTGTAAAAAAGGCTATTTTGAGCAAGCCTTACATTTTCCGACTCGATATCAACATTGTTGCCATCCGCTCTCATAGACAACGCTTTTGACTGACGAACTATCGGCCGTATATTATCAAAACTCCCAGCGCCAAACTGACGATGATTAGGGTGAGTTTGCTTTCCAGCAAAACTGTTCTCCTGAATCGATCTGGCAAGAAGCGTTTCAAACTCCAAATAAGACGCTTTGAATCCCGGTGTTTCAACATTCGCAATGTTGTTGCGAATAACCCCGCTACGTTGCCAAGAAGCAGATAGCCCGCTTTGTATCACATCCAGTGGCTTGAATATTCTATTCCACATCGTTTATCCTCTCAAGCTCTCTGCAAGCAACAAACATCCCGCACTACACACAGCACTTTGTGGTTATCTTACTTTTCTGTAAATCGCTGGTTGTACTTGCTGAAGATTACCGGCAATACCACTCAATGTTTCACTCAGTCCGATAAAGAGGTAACCACCCACTTCCAAAGCATCATGATATCTCTTGGCGAGAGCCTGTTTTGTTGGCGAATCAAAATAAATCATCACATTTCGACAAAAGATAATATGAAACCTCTTCTTGAATCTACTAAAGTTATCCATCAAATTAAACTGAGCAAAATTAACTGACTTTGCCAGCTCAGGTTTGATTTTGTATTTTTCCTCACCGATTTTATTAAAGTACTTCAACTTCCACGCTTTTGGAAGATGATCAAAATGCTCTTCAGGATAGATTCCCGCTTTCGCCATATCCAACACCCTTGTAGAAATATCCGTCGCAAGAACTGTCGTGTCCCATCCTTTGATTTTCGTAGGGCCAAACCACTCATGAAGCACCATTGCAGTTGTGTACGCTTCCTCGCCTGACGCACATCCCGCACTCCATATTCTCAGATCTTTGTTTCGAATATGAGATGTCCAATACGGCAATGCAACTTCTTCCATGAACCTATAATGCGCTTCTTCACGCATAAAATAAGTGTAGTTCGTTGTTAACTTGGTCATTAGCGTATTTATTTTCGCACCGCTCTTATCTGCAAACACATCATCTATATAATCGTTAAACCCATCAAACCCCTCTGAGATAATGAAGTTTGACAAACGCCCCTCAATAAGAGTTCGCTTTTTTTCAAGGTTAACACCAAAGTTAGATTTAATATAATCTCGTAAACGATAAAAATCCTGATCACTAATTTGCATATATATGACCATCACTTTCTCAATGTTCTGTCACAAAATAACCATGAATAGGAGATGGTCATTTCGTGCATTAATTTGCGGTTTCCCGAAGGGAGAGCAAATTGGCGCATTCTTGCGTAAGTTTGAATTTATTCAAACTTGCGTTCCCCCTAAACCCCAGTCCCTATTCTGTGGCTTCCATCTCAAACACTCTATAAACATCAATTAGTTGTTTTACCTCTTCGTTTAAAACACCAACAGCTTTAATAAAGTGATTTTTAACCGAATTTCCTGTTGTTTTTGGCGGATCTTGTATATCTGAATCCTCTATATTAGTTACATCCTGCACACCATCAACCAAGACACCAACACTCATATCGTCCATACTCAAAACAACTATACATGTCTTGTCTGTATAAACGATTTCTGCACCACCAAAACGCATACCCATATCAATTACAGGAATAACTGTACCTCGCAAATTTATTATTCCTTTGACATATGCATGCGTATGTGGAACAAGAGTTATGTCCTGAACACTAATAATTTCCACAACATAACTGATTTCAATACCATATCCTACCTTACCCACAATGAAAGTCAGATATTTCCCTCTCATTACATCTTCAATTGCATTGCTATTGTCCAAAACATCAAAAATAACAATCACCGTCCACTACTTCAATATTGCCCGCAATTGACAATACCTTTATGTCATCAAATCTAACAAAAGCCCTCTGATATCGTCAATCTTGTGAAGAATCTCAATTCTATCAGCATGCTCATTAATAACTTCCTTGCCAAGCTTATCGAGTTTTTCATCTATAACTTTAACAACAGCTATATATCGATGTTTTCCCCGAGAAGCATATGTATCTTCTTTAGAAAAAGCATAACCATTACTCACGATTTCTTCCAGAAATGCTTTAATATGTTTACGATACTTTTCATATTCATGCACATCTACTCTGTTTACAAGACGCTCTCCCTGCCTATCAACCTCATTTTTCATTTCCAAAAGACGGGCTGAGTACATCTCTTTTGAAACATCTGTTAAAGTACGACGAAATACAGAACTGCTGACCTCTTCACTGCTTTGAGCTTCTGTCCCACGTGTCTGTATAATTTCTGACGACGTGGTTTTTTGACCTTGTACCCTCATACTCATTTAGTGTTCCACCTTATACTGATCCCTGATAGAAAGTGTAGTAATATTTGTGAGATTATTTTTCGACAGTCAAGGCGAAAATCTGAAGGAATGCCACTGGCATTTCAAGGATTTTTAACGAAGAATGACGGAAAATAGCTCACAAAGATGCTATACTTTTTATTGGGGATTAGTATCATGTGCTTTCGTCAAAAGTATCAGACTCATTTGGCACAGCTTGAACATAACCACCTATGCCTTTTCGCCTTGTAGATTGGTCATCGATTTTCTTTGTAAGCACCTCAGTTTTCGACTTAATTATATCCATTTGTTTGTCGTTTATTTTGGCACATTTCGTCAACTCATCACGTATTTTTTCTAATATCTTATCAACATCATTACTTTGGTCATCCTCATTCGATGTTGATTGATTACACGGTTTCAACAGTACGTTTTTCATTTGTTGTAGTTCAGTTATTTCATCTATGAGCTCTCCTCTTTTTAAAAGTAAGCTATTAAAATCTTCTATATTGTCATTGTCCAGAACTTCATTTTGCGCCTCTGCAATTGTACGAATTTCCGAATATGCTTTAAGCTCCTCATTAAGTAGCTGAACCAATTTTTCACTTCTTTTGTTATTACTCACATGACATCACTTCTCCTGTCACTCTACAAACGAGTCGCTCGCTCTGATTTGCCCTCTAGTTAGATCACTAACTTCTTTCCATGCACCTCTAATATCATCGATCATTTCAATTATCGAATCAAGTGATGACCCATCTTTTTTTATATTTGCATCTGCTATGGTTTTTAGTGAAAATTCATAGATTTCAAGCAACTCTGCAGACACTTCATAATTCATATCAAGACTGTTAACTAGCTCAGCTATTATCATTTGAGCTTTCATTAAATGCTTGTGGGCACTCGGCACATCTTTGTTCATTATGCCACGCTTTCCCAATATTATATTTTTCTTCAATGCATCATATAGCATGATTATTAAGTCAACAGGGCTCGCAGTTAAAATATCTTGCCTGCGATAAGCGTCCTGTGGTCGAGAATTTATCATAACTATCTGCTGCATAACTATTACCCCGTTTCATTTCTCCTAATTGCCTAGCATTGCATTGAACCATCCGCCTTGTTGCTGAAGTTGTTGCATTGCTTTTTCCATTTGAGCAAACACTCTATACAACCTATCTTCTTCGGCATACATTCTTACTTGTAGCCTTTCAATTTTTTCATTTGCCTGCTTGAGAGAATCCTCAAGACTTCTCGTTGCTGTTGTTTGAGTCGTATTCACATAATCGCGCATTAGATTGTCGATTTTATGAAGCAATCCAACACCTTTCGGTTGCGATTCTGATGTATCAATTTTTAGAAAAACATCTGCAACCATATCAGGATCTTTTTCGATTGCATCTCGAAGTCTTTCTTCGTTGATCATTATCTGACCACCAGTTCCGTCAAAATAACTTCCTGTTGTAAGGCCTATGGATGCAGGGGTTATCCCCACTCCCTCGACTGCTTCGAAAAACGATCTACGCAAGCTTGAAACAAGGTTTTGAATACCATTGTCACCACGCATTATGCCCTTTTTTGCAATAGCTTCCCAGTCTTCTATTTGCTTATCAGTCATACCTGATTTTTCTTCATCAGTTAGAGGTTTGTATCCTGCTTCATTTGATGATTTTCGATCATTTAGTAGGCCCTCAAGCCTTTTAATTATTGTATTGTACGAGTTGATGAACTCTTTTACTTTATTAAAGACCTGGTTTGAATCTCGTCGAAGATTAACACTGATTGCTTCTCCCTTAATTTTATTGCCACTTTCATCAAAATTGAATGTTGAATTAAGTGTGATACCTACACCCCTGTAGTCAAAACTATTTGAGTTACTTCTGACTTCTTCACCATTTATCCACGCAATAGCCTGCTGCCCCTCTTTGGTAACTGGCTCGTTTGAAGAAACATTTCCACGAATAAGACTAAAAAATCCCGAACCACCATCATCAAGCTCAAGGGTTGTTTGTGATGGATCAATATGTGCACCAGTCCGTGCTTCCAGTGTAAACTGATCAGAAAGCCTATCGTAGCTCATCACTACTCCGGCGCCACTATTGTTGATTCTTGTCATTACATCACTGAGGGAATCGGTCGCTTTTATAACTACAGTGGTGTCACTTCCACCAGCATTTAGTGTAAGTGTTGCTTCACCGTCTTGTGTCCAGTTGATCTGCCCGCCCGCAAAGTTCATGTCACCAAGCCTTGTGCTAGTCGCAAATCCATTTCCATTTGCACTCGCCCCTTGCGCTGTTGTAAGATGTGCGCCTTTTGCAAGTTGTTCAACACCCTCAATGGTAAAGCTACCCAGTGAGGAACCCACATTTGTCCTAATGGAAACAGCATTTCTGTTATCGCTGGTAACTGTTGCAACTGTCGCATTGAATGAGTTTCTGCTCATCATGGACTTTGAGCCTAAAGATGACAAAAATGTCGACCTCAAGCTATTAAGCTCACTTCTGGTTACACTATGCGTTTGCTGTCGCCACTCAATAAGCTTCTTATCACGCATTTGATTATCAATCTTAAACTGTTGTAAACGCAAAGATTGCTGAATAATAAGGTCTGTATCCATCCCTGAAGCTAAACCCATCATTCTTGTTGGTGACGATCTCATCGGGTTAATCATAGTAGCGACCATCCTTTCAATAATCTTCAGCCACAAAACGACCAATAAAAATTATCATAACCTGCATCAATTGCGCATCCACAGGGATGCAATTAGCACATGCTTTCGTTTTCCGCGTTGACTCTGAGCAACCGTTACGGTGTCCGTGTATTCTATGTTCGTAACTTCCTATTCAATTCTTTACCTGTATTTAATCCTCATTCAAAAAACTCTCTGCTTCCCCCTTTATTGCCACAACATAAAAACGCCGATTTAACTCGGCGTTTTTATGTTGCTTACTATTCTGCTCTTTTATAAGGTTTTGATTGCTCACTTACTGTTAAAGTTTCTTTTGGTTTGAGCGTAAGCTCATATCCTAAAGCATTTGCATAAATCATAAGATTTTTCAGACTTGGACTAATGTCTGTATTTGACTCCATTCTGCTTATGGCCTGTTGCGTAAGACCAGTGACTTCTTTAATTTGTGTTTGAGTCATTTTGTTTTGCTTTCTTGCTTGAACTAATTCATAACGCAATCTGCACTCAGCATCAAACTGATCAATTGCAACTCTGACTTTTGGATCATTACTATATGCATCTTCCAACTCACTTAAATCAGTACTAAAAACTTCATTAGTTACATCAATAGTTGGCATTATGAAGCACCTCCGATTCTAATTATATGGCAAATCCAATTTCTTTTGCTCTTTGCATGGCTGTGTCCAGTTCATGCTTTTCCGCTTTGCCTTTTTGTTTCTTACACGCATGCAAAAAGTGGATGTTATCTTTGTCCGCAACCACATACATGATACGATTTTTTGAAAACTTTATTTCCCACAATTTGCCTCTTAATTGTCGAGTATCCAGTTCCTCTAATGCAGATAATCCTCTAGATCCTAGCATGTGACGAATTCGGTAGCCCACATACATTTCCGGTCTTGGCAATGCCTTTAGATACTCTTTTATTAAGTTCTTGCCCGCAGTTGAATGATAATCGTGTATTCTCAATATATCACATCCTTCACGCAATTATCACTTATACAATACACCATCCATGATGTATTGTCAACAGTATGCATGTGTATCATAATAGCTAAAAATATTTCCAAAAACTTAAAACCGCAGCACTGTTAAAATAAGAGATCATTGTTCCGCGCCGAGCACGACATAATATCAAGCGTTTCAACGAAGCAGGAGATTTAACTCACCGCTTGTTGCGTAATATTGTACCCATCGCCTACGCAAACTTAGAGGCGGGGAACATTCTAGCTGAGTTATATATACCGCTCAATAACATTCTGTGATATACTATGATCATACATTTTAACGAAAGGAACATACTATGAAATCACATCGTAAGGAACTAACATATAATACAAAATCACGGCGAGCATTTTTGAATATCACACCTGATGTTGAAAATGTTCTCAGGGAAAGCGGTGTTCGCGAGGGATTATGTCTTGTCAATGCTATGAATATAACTGCAAGCGTTTTCATCAATGACCACGAGAGTGGCTTACACCGTGATATGGAACGTTGGCTTGAAAAACTTGCGCCTGAAAAGCCGCACAGTCAGTACGACCATAACGGCTATGAAGACAATGCAGATGCACATTTAAAGCGCTCTGTCATGGGGCGTGAAGTAGTTGTTGCTATTACAAACGGACAGCTTGATTTTGGCACATGGGAGCAAATTTTCTATGGCGAATTTGACGGAATGCGTGACAAACGTGTACTGGTTAAGATAATTGGAGAATAGCCAAAGTATAAAGTAAAACCTCGCCAAATCATAAAGTGAAACCTTGCCAAAGTATAAAGTGTTTGCTATAAAGGGACAATTTTAAGAATAATAACGATAAGACGGAATAACGGAGGAAGTATATTTTGCAAGCTAGACAACTTATTGATTTTATGGGAATTATTGGGCAACTGAAACACAATACCCGCCATGTGTGGAGTGCAGAGGGCAGAAAAGAAAGCGTCGCAGAACACAGTTGGTTGCTTTCAGTAATGGCATTGCTCATCTCTGATGAATTTCCCGATGTTGACATGTATAAGGTTGTAAAAATGTGCCTTATTCATGATTTTGGAGAAGCTATCACCGGAGATATCCCATCCTTTTACAAAACAACACAAGATTCAGAAAAGGAAGATGCTGCAGTCGCCGACCTACTTAAACGTCTGCCTGATGGTTTATCTTCCGAATTTTCCGAATTGTTTGCAGAAATGGCAGAAAAGAAAACTGCAGAAGCAAAGTTATTCAAAGCACTAGACAGAATGGAAGCCTGTATATCACATAATGAATCACCTCTCGATACATGGCTCGAACTAGAGTATAAGGAAAACCTCGTTTACGGCGTAGAGGACGCTGCTCACAATGAATATCTGGCTGGACTAAGAGAAGAAATCAGAAAAGACACTGAGCGCAAAATCAAAAAAGGCACGTAAATTTCAAGGTGAATTTCAACATAATAAATGCAATATGACTCCATTGCCTTGTCACATACAAAGTGGTATAATTACCATGAAAGTAGTGTGTAAATTTAAGTAGTGTATATGAAAGGGATGGTTGTATTATGGAAGCAAGTCATAAGTTTTTTAAGTGTGATCTTTGTGGTAATTTTACAGGACTAATTCATAGCTCAGGTGTACCTCTGATGTGCTGTGGACAAGAAATGACAGAACAAGTTCCCAACACAGTTGAAGCAAGTGTCGAAAAACATCTTCCTGAAGTAACAACAACAGCGAATGGCATAGGCGTGCAAGTTGGTAGTGTATCTCATCCCATGACAGAGGAACACCATATAACATTTGTCTATGTTGGCACAGAAAATGGCGGTCAAAGAAAATGCTTCAAAGTGGGCGCAGAGCCAAAGTGCGAGTTTAATTTTGTTGATGACAAGCCTTTAAAAGTGCTTGCATATTGTAATCTGCACGGCTTATGGGAAAGCGAAGTATAGTAAAACCAAATTTCTTGGAGAGTAATAGTTGAACCCATTTTTTAAACAAGTGTATGAAATCGTTGAACAAATACCATATGGTAAAGTCATATCATATGGTGAAATAGCAAAACTATTAGGCCGACCCCGTGCAGCGCGCGAGGTCGGCTGGGCTATGCGTCATTGTCCTGACGGCTTACCATGGCAACGAGTCGTAATGGCAGATGGAAGCATTGCAGGTGGCGACTACGCAGAAATGCGCCGAGCAATTTTAGAAGCAGAAGATGTAGTATTCCTACCAAATGGACGCATTGACATGAACACATGTCGCTGGCTGGGGTAAACATAGACCAAATGAGATCAGTAAATTCTCATTACGAAGTGATAAACGTAAAAAAGCGGGGAGTTGTACTAAATGTACTACTCCCTGCTCTCATATATCAGTAGTTTGTGCTCGTTTTCAAGTCAAATCAGAATAGCCTAACTGGAGGTTGATCTTTAAATGCAAATATTGCTTTTGACATATATTCGTCGCTCTTCATATACACACGAACACGATTCGACTTACTGTAGTAAAGTGCATATAGGAAGAATCCTGCAACACTGCCAATTATTGTGCCGATATTCGTGGACAACGCATTAGGATCCATGAACTCGTTACCAAGCATAAAGAATGGCACTACACCAACAAAAATTGCCACAAATATACCCGTAAGTTGAGTCAGCTGTCCAAACAGCATGAATCCTGGTTTTCGTTGAAATACCTGTATGAGGAAAAGCAACAAAAATGCATTCGCTGCAAATCCAATTATCTGCCCAATGAGCGTCATATACATTACTGTTTCAAAGTTAGGGGGTACAAAAAATCTGATTTCATCAAAGTTGATAAAAAGTTCTATCGTTTCATTAAGAGCATTGAACATAGTAACTACGTTGTAGACTAACCCAAATATGTTCACAATAACTATAACTAAAAGCCAACCACCCAGTCTTGTAAACCTGTGTCCCTCATTATATGCTATTTGTATTGGATCTAGAGGTTGCTGAACTTGATACTGATATTGCTGTTGGTATTGCTGCTGTTGTTGCTGCACTTCTGGTTGCTGTGCTTGCGCAGGTAATTGCACCTGTTCAGGTGGTTGAGCTTCCGATTGAGCCTCAGGCTGAGTATCAGATTGCTGCGTTTCTTTACTTCCCATCATTTCAAATGAGCTTCCGCAACTTTGGCAAAACGACACATGATCTTCGCTTTGTTTGTTACAATTATTGCAAGTTTTCATCCAAAAACATCTCCTTTTCAAATTTTCATGCTGAATTATATCATTTATGCTAATATTGCACAATATATTCTGCCTGTTTTTCTACACATTAATCTCCAACCCAACAGGACAATGGTCACTTCCATATACCTCTGGAAGTATAAAAACATCTTTAATATTATCCACAAATCGGTCAGAGCCAAGAAAATAATCAATACGCCAGCCAACATTTCTCTCACGAACACCAGGCATGTATGACCACCATGTATAAGCGTCGGTAACATCAGGATTAAAATGCCTGAAATAATCTGTGAATCCAGCATCTAAAAGCGCAGACAACTTCGTCCGCTCCTCAATTGTAAAACCAGCATTGCGAACATTCGTTTTCGCATTTTTTATATCCATCTCCGTGTGAGCCACATTCAAGTCACCACAAATTAGCACAGGCTTAGACTTATCAAGACTGCACACGAAATCTCTAAAGGCATCTTCCCAACGCATGCGATAATCCAATCGCCGCAACTCTTGCTGAGAATTGGGGGTATAAACATTTACGAGAAAAAACTTCACATACTCAAGGGTGATCACCCTCCCCTCACGATCATGCTCATCCATATCCATTCCATTTGCAACTGCAATTGGTTTTGTTTTCGTAAAAACAGCTGTCCCCGAATAGCCCTTTTTATCGGCAGAATTCCAATATTCCTCATAACCTTGCAAGTCAAGCTCAGCTTGCCCTTGCATCATTTTTGTTTCCTGAAGGCAAAAAACGTCTGCATCAAGTTCTTTAAACTTCTCCATGAAGCCTTTTTTCAAACTCGCTCTAAGTCCATTAACATTCCACGATATTAGTTTCAAAATGTTCTCCCAATCCTTTCTCGATTAGTCATACAATATTATCACAAAAAAAATTAAAAAGCTATTGACAGACGCGCAACAGTGTGCTAGTGTGGTGGTACACTAATTTTTAAGGAGGTGACGCAATGCTACAGTATGAAGCGTGGAGCTTATCGTTTGATGATAGATTGCCAATATATCGTCAAATTATCCTCCAGTTCATCCGAGCATTTGTCCGTGGTGACATTAACGCGGGCAACCGTATCCCGTCAATACGAGAGCTATCTACACTACTCCGGGTAAATACAAACACAATACAGCGTGTTTATCAAGAGATGGAACGAGAAGGCATAATCGTCAGCAAAAGGGGTACAGGCTACTATTTTAAGGAGGATGACGGCATGATAAAGAAAATAAGAAGTGAGTTAACACAAGAGTCACTTAACCGCTTTGTAGAAGAAATGTGCGCTCTTGGTTTGAAAAAAGAAGAAATCCTAAGTGAACTTGAAGCGCATTTGAAAGGAGATGATGTCTGTGAATCCGATTCTTGAAATTAAAGGCATAGAGAAGAAGTTTCTCGGTTGCACAGCTTTAAACTCAGTCGACATGACAATTCAACCCAATGAAATTGTTGGACTGCTCGGTCCAAATGCATCAGGTAAAACCACATTACTCAAAATAATAGCAGGACTGCTTCATCCAACATCAGGCAGCATTCGTTACCACAATGACACAGAGCCCGGACCGGATGCAAGACGCACCATAGGCTTTTGTCCTGATAGTATGACCTTTCCAAAGTGGATGCGAGTTCGAGATGTATTTACATTCTATCAAGACATGTATCCAGACTATTCTCATGAGCGAGCTAACGAATTGATACATCTGCTGGAATTGCAAAGCGTCGAAAACAAGTCTGTTCGAAGCTTATCAAAGGGAATGAGAGAGCGATTGGTACTTGCATCAACCTTTGCGCGCGAAACAAGTCTGTATCTACTCGATGAACCCCTCGACGGCATAGATCCGGTCGGCAAAACACGCGTCATTGACGCAATAATCTCTATGCAACCTGAAGGTTCATCAACGCTGATTTCAACTCACCTTGTAAAGGACATCGAACGCATATTGACAAGTGTGCACTTCCTTTCAAGAGGCAACATCATGTTCTTCGGTAATTGCGATAATATGCGAGAAGAGCGCAATCAAACCGTAGAGCAAGCATATCTGGAGGTGTTTATAAATGAAGGCACAATTTAAGTATGCATTTCGTACAAGTCTTTCACCAAGACTAATCGTTTTTGCAATTATCCTCGTAATGAACTTAGCATTTATCATACCTGCAATGATTGGAATTCTCCCTATAGCAGCAATGATTACCGGAGTATCATTAAGCGGATCTGCTATTGCTGTTATGTTCACTTTTAATCTCGTCGGAGATATCCAAATAATTCGACGCATGTTCAGTCCATCAGGGGCTGTACTTTACGCCATAACACCAACTCCGCGACGAAACACCCTTATTGCAAGCATTGTTTCAATGACAATAATGGACTTTGTTACAATGGCAATCTCTATCGTATGTGTTGTTATTTTATCACTGAATCTGGCAGGACATTACATGGACGATAATTTGTGGGTAATGCTGAACAGTTATTATATTAACGGAGTTCAAAACATTCTTATACCGTTTGCAAATATTCTGGCAGCATACCTGTTCGTTATGATGCTCGTTATATTCTGCTGCACAATCAGAAAGTCGGTGTTTTTCAGTAAACCAGCAGGTGGATTCCTTACATTCCTCGTGGCTGTTGGAATACTATTTATAGCAAATATATCAACATTACTTCTTGCACCATTTGGTTATGTATCTAGACTCTTTATCTTTTTTACAGTTACAGTTGGCTTTTTAGGATTTGGTATGTACGCCCTTTTACAGCTCATTTTTGCAGCAGTGTTATTCGTACTAACAACACGCTTACTTGAAAGGAGAATAAATATATGAAAAAGATTCTATCATTATCGCTCTGTGCAATACTCAGCATTGTATTGTTGACAGGATGCGTATCGCTAAACTTCGCCGCTCCCGGCATAGGTCCAAGTGTAACCGGACGCGGCAGTATGGAAACTTTTGTATATAGCGTCGGCGAAATCACCGAAGTCAGAGTAGAAATGCTCAGCAATATAGTACTTTACTCGGTACCCTCCAATACTGTAACATTTGAATTTCAACCAAATCTCAAAGATTACATTATAGTCGAAGAATCAGAAGGCATTCTCACAGTCCGTTCAACCAGGAACATCAACGTCTCAGGCACAGGAAATATTCCCGTACTAACCATATCAACACCATCATTAAGTCGCTTGACACATGCAGGCGCAGGCAGATTTACCGCAGTCGATCCAATTGTCGGCGACGATTTCTCACTGGAAATATTAGGAGCAGCAGACGGATACGCTCAACTGAATGTTCAAAATCTAAATCTATCCATTGCAGGAGCAAGCAACTTTGAACTATCAGGTATCGCAGTGAATACCGACATAAGCATGGCAGGAGCAAGCAATCTCGAAGCATTAGAACTCGCTACCCACACAACAACAATCAACATGGCAGGAGTAGGAAACGTTAGAATCAGCTGCTCAGACAGCCTTATCATCAACGCCGGAGGAGCAGGAATCGTAGAATACAGAGGCAATCCCTCCGTAGACATTACAAGAGGCGGCCTTGTATCCGTACGCCAGGTGAACTAGTCATTACATCATACAGCAATGAAAAGCAATCATAACTACCTGAAAAAACAGTAGCTTTGATTGCTTTTTACATTCCAAAGAAAATTTTTGTTTAAAAAAATCCCTACCCCATCCCTTTCCGAATCTTTTCACCATAAGACCTATCCACCTCGCTGACAAAAGCGAGTACCTTTGCAACTGCATCATACATTTCAGGCGCTATCTCATCACCAACACTGAGCTTCGACAACATCCCCGTTAAGCCGGATTCAGGTACCACAGGCACACCTGACTCCCGAGCAACTTCAACAATCTTTGTAGCCAAATGTCCCTCACCAAACGCTGACAAAATCGGCACATCATTCTCAGCAGGGTCATAACTAATCGCTGCTGCCTGAGCCTTTTTCTTATCGTCCATTCTCACACCTCTTTACGACCTCTTCCTACACCACAATATCAATAATGCTCTCCCTTATACCCATATATCTATCAAGCGCGGACAAAGCCGTCAACGGTGTAGTTTCTTCATCCGAAATTTTAATGTTAACACTAACCAGCCTAAATCCAACCTCGTGTAACATGCTATGTAACATCACGGTGTTGGAATTAAACTGCTCTTTCTCAACTTTGCCTGAAACCTCCATCTGTACCGACACTTCCCTGTTCTTAATGTTCAATAAAGCTTCCCAATGACCCAAAAACTCAAGGTCAATTACCAGCAAAATATTCACATCTTCTGAATCCGCACGCTTATTACCCTTTCGCTTAAAAACATACAAATCCGCTGTTTTCCGCTCCTCACTCAATTGCACAGGCAATTGTATGTGTGCAATTTGCTCTATATTACTTGGTGGTTTCATATCATCAGGTAGTTTAAATTCATGGGCTCGTGCAGATTTGCCCAGAGTTTGTGCCACAATCATTGCTCCCTCTATCCGCTGATATTCCTGAGTAATCATTGTATTCGTCTGTGCATTATTGGATAATAGCACCTCATCTCTTGCCTGCAATACATCAATCATTGACGACATATGACCGCTTTGCCTGACAACCACATTATCCAATTTGACCCCGCTCTGAGCCAGCACTTGCGACATGTCTATTCTCATATTCTCTCCAACAATGTTCCGATCACAATTAAAACTCATTCACCTTACATTTTATCGGCAAATTTTGAGCCACATTTAATTTCACCATTCTCAATGAAATCTTATTTTAGCTGTAATGCTACTGTGTATTGTTACGATAATCATTTTGAGATTGCAGTAACGACACCCTGCATTTTTGCTAAAACACACTAATATTAGCGAAAGGAAAACTCACTTAAATGAACGATTCAAATACAGCTAATTTGTCAAAACACCTTGATGTTTTTAAAGAAATCGGCAATATCGGAGCAGGACATGCAGCGTCTGCATTGGCAGGACTACTCAACCATAAAATCACAATGAGTGTGCCTGAAGCTTCTGTCTTACCATTTGACGAAATTGCAAATGTGCTCGGTGGTCCTGAAACTCTCGTAACAGGTGTGCTTATTGATGTTACGGGTGAATTAAACGGATACATACTACTTCTGCTCGGCATAGATGATGCAATGTCAATGGTGTCACAAGCACTTGGACAACCTCATCGTAATGCAACTGATTCAGACTTTTTACTGTCAGATTTAGAAAAAGACACACTTCTTGAAATTGCAAACATCCTGGTCGGCTCATTTCTGTCCGCAATATCATCTTTCTCAGGGCTTGGCTCAACCCCATCCGTCCCTCAACTCTCCATTGATATGCTCGGTGCGATTTTAAGTATAGTCATGATAGAGTATGGCAAAATCGGCGATTCCGTCTTATTTCTAAACACACAATTTAATGATGTTGCAGGTGATATTAATGGACATTTCTTTTTAATCCCAGACTATAATTCGTACAAGATGTTGATTAGTTCACTAGGATTAGACGTTTGAAAGGATAGACATAGATTATGAGAGCAATTGTTGTCGGGATGGCAGATTACAAAATAGCCAAGTATCCCGATTCACTAACGACTCTAGGTCTTGGCTCATGTGTCGGAATAACACTTTTTGACCAAGTACGAAAAATCGGTGGCATGGCACACTGCATGCTACCAACATCTAAGGGCTTTGAAGGGCAGAATATTGCAAAGTTCGTAGACTCTGCTGTTGTTGAGCTCGTCAATCAACTCGTACGAACAGGAGCTTCACGAACTGCACTCGTAGCAAAAATTGCAGGAGGTGCTCATATGTTCGGACGTAGCCAGAATAATGATATGCTGAAAATCGGCGAACGAAACGCCACCGCAGGGCTCGCAATATTAAGGCAACTTTCAATCCCTGTTAAAGCAAATGATACAGGTGGCTCACACGGACGCACAATCGAGCTAAACTTAGAAACAGGCTCACTGAAAATAAAAACTGTAGGCTTAGGTGAAAAGTTTATTTGAAAAACCAACCTCATACAAAAAAACAACGTCATTCTGCGCGCGGTCGCAGAATCCAACAAACACAGGAGGAACAATCTATGGCAACAGTCTTAATCGTTGATGATGCTGCATTCATGCGCATCTCGATCAAAAATATGCTGACAAAAAATGGCTATGATGTTATTGGCGAAGCTGAAAATGGATTAGTTGCTGTCGAGATGTACAAAGAGCTACAACCCGACATTGTCACAATGGATATTACCATGCCTGAAATGAGTGGCTTGGACGCACTTAAAGAAATCACTAAATCTGACCCTCAATCTAAGGTTGTAATGGTCTCAGCAATGGGACAAGAAGCAATGGTTCGTGACGCAATCGTTTCAGGAGCAAAAGGCTTCATTGTCAAACCATTCAAAGAAGACGGAATTATCGCAGCAATAAAGAAGCTGGGTTAACACAAGTGTCAAAATATATGAAAGGATAATCATTGCAATGCGTGAATTAGACCCTATGCTTGATGTTTTCATTTTTGAAACACAACAGCTTCTTGAATCACTTGAAGAAACATTACTCCAAAGTGAAAAAGCCAAATCTCTTACGGAAGAGCACATTAATGAAATATTCAGGATAATGCACACTGTCAAAGGTTCATCTGCCATGATGTCGTTTGATAATCTCGCAAATCTATCCCACGCTCTTGAAGATATGTTCGACAAAATACGCGAAGGCAAAACACGCACCAACGCCGAAGCTGTTGAAGGCATAACCGAGCTTGTATTGGAAGCTGGAGATCAGCTCAAAGGTGAGGTTGAAAAGCTCTTGTCAGGAGCCGAAGCTGACGGCGACTTCACAGTGCTCAGCGATAAAATACATCGTTATACCGACTTCCTCGTGGGAGATGATCCTGTAGATTCAGACGATAGTTCTGTAAGTTCAAACACAAGTGGAGCACTGGACAACCTACCAACTGATACAGTAGCGTTTTTTAAAATAAAGGTAGTCTTTGAGCCCGATTGCCTTATGGAGAATCTGCGTGCATTCACTGTCACAAATACATTAGAAGAGTACTGCCAGAAAATGATGCATATACCCGAAGATTTAGAGGACAGCTCTATATGTGAAGATATCATCAAAAATGGACTTATAGTATTTATTAAGACTAAAGAAAGCACCGAGTCAATACAAAAAACCGTTAATGACATAATGTATGTAGAGAGCGTAATTATGACTGTTCTCACTCCGGATAGTGAAGAGCTCCCACCATCAATGCGTACCACACCTACGGCTGACCCGGATAATCCAAAAACAACAGATTCTCCCATTGACGAAAAACCCATAGCTGAAGCAGTTGTTAAACAAAACTTTATTAGCGTTAATGTTAATAAACTGGATAAACTTATGAATCTTATGGGAGAAATTGTAACCACTGAATCTATGGTAACAAAGAATCCCGAAGTCGCAAACCTACATATTGACTCCTTTGAACGCAGCAGCCAAGAACTCCGCAAGCTTATAAATGAGCTGCAAGATATCGTTATGTCTATTCGTATGCTACCTGTATCAAATTCTTTCCACAAAATGCACCGCATTGTCAGAGATGTTAGCAAAAAGGTCGGCAAAGAGGTTGAACTCGTGCTAATTGGTGAAGAAACGGAAGTCGATAAAAACATAATCGACACCCTGTCCGATCCTCTCATGCATCTTATCCGTAATGCTGTTGATCACGGTATTGAAACCCCTGATGTACGCATTAATGCAGGTAAACCCCCAACAGGCAAGCTCACACTTGAAGCACGCAGTGCAGGTGGGGATGTTGTTATACTTATCTCAGATGACGGACAAGGCCTTGACCGCAACTCTCTTCTAAGAAAAGCTAACGAAAAAGGACTGACAACAAAACCCGACAATGAGTACTCCGACAGAGAAGTCCACAACATGATATTTATGCCTGGCTTCTCTACAAATGAGGAAGTCACTGAGTTCTCAGGTCGTGGAGTTGGAATGGACGTTGTCAGGCGAAATATCGACAAAGTCGGTGGCACTATTTCTCTCGAAAGCACACATGGAACAGGCACAACCATCCAAATTCGCATACCTCTAACTCTTGCCATCATTGATGGGATGAAGCTCCGTGTTGGCGAACTTGTGTTTATCGTTCCAATGCTCTCAATCCAAGAATCATTTAAACCAAATGATGGTGACGTGTTCCTTGACCCTGACGGCAGTGAAATGATTATGATTCGGGGTGAATGTTACCCTGTAATTCGACTTTATAATATATTCAACATTGAATCTGATTACGATAATCTGGACGATGGCATTCTTATAATGATTACAACAGACGCTACCACATTCTGCCTTTTCGTCGATGAGCTCATTGGCGAGCAACAAGCAGTTATAAAGCCACTTCCCGAATACATCCAAAAGCACAACATCGGAATGCACGGCATAGGTGGTTGTGCAGTACTGGGTGACGGCTCAATCAGCCTGATAATAGACATAAACAGTCTGGTACAGGATTAAGGGTTTTATACTAATCGCTAATAGAAAGTGTAGTTATATTTGCGATCAGTATTAGCCATGCTCATGGCGGACAAATTCATCCTCCCATCACGAGTCAAGCTGTCAACAGTAAAGCGCAGAGGCACACCACCCCTGCGTTTTTTGTTTATTCATCGTTCTCCTATACTCAATACTCTCATTACTAGTTGCTTTTCGTGCAGATACTATTCTGCCTATTTTGTGCGCTTGCGTACATATTGCTGCAACGCCTCTTCGACAGTTGAGTTAAGTGATTGACCTTGTGAAGCTGCGTAATACGCTACTGTTTTATGAAGTTCTGGTGACACTCGCACATTAAACTTGCCCCTGTACACTTTATCGGGCTTAATGCCCAATTCTAAGCAAGTTTCTAAATAATCATCCACTGCATTTTCGAAGTCTTTTCTTAAACTCTGCACACTATCTCCCTCGTAGGAAATAAGGCTGTTCACACCCATAACTTTACCAAACAATACATTGTCTGTAACAGATAATTCGACCGTACCACAGTACCCTTTGTATTCCAAAACATTACTCATAATAATGACCATGCCTTTCATTTATTATTTGCACAAAACGACCATGAAAAGGGATGGTCATTTCGTGCATCACTTGCATTCTCAACAGAATGCAAGTGGCACATTCTTTCGTTAGTATGAACTTGTTCATACTATACCCTCTTTTTCTAATACTTCTAGTATATGCTTCACCTGATACTCTAATAGTTCTTTTCGTCGATGTGGTTTATGCAAATATATACCAATCCTGCCCTTCATGTACTTAATACGTGATCCACTTGTTTTTCCTTTATTCAACAACACAAAACCTAATGACTCAAGTAAACTATTTAGCTCAATAAAAGTAAAATCTTTTGGCATCCCTTTGAGTCGCTGTATTTGCTTTTCTCTTTTTCCCATTAAGGTCACCTCTTTACGGTTATTATACCACTTTCACTCTAATTGTGCAACTAAATATTAGTGGCATTTTTGCGTGATAATTGCACATTTTCGCATACCCTATAGACATTTTCGCATTATCACGTTACAATATGAGCAACAAATTCGAAAGGAATTATATCATTGGATACTGTATTTCTAATTGCATTAATTGCATTGGCTGTCTGGAACATTGTTGTTTTCGCCCTCTATGGCATCGATAAATTCAAGGCACTAAAAAAGTCGCGACGCATTAGCGAAGCGACCCTTATCACATGTGCCTTTTTAATGGGTGGCTTGGGTGCAATCTTAGGCATGACAGCTTTTCGTCACAAAACGAGACATCTTAAATTTAGACTATTATTGCCGGTAGCATTAATTTTGAACATCGCAGTTGTCGTGCTAGTACTACGCTTCATTTAACTTCGAAAATTCACGTAAAGGATTACTGACATGAATAATACTGAATTGATAAAGCAATGGGAAGCTGAAGAGAATCATGCTTTTCAAGGTTGGGATTTTTCACATCTTGACGGACGTTGGGATTCACCGGATCTTCCTTGGGATTACAGAGCAATCGTAAAATCATATCTAAAAGATACAGATATATTGCTTGACATGGGAACAGGCGGAGGCGAATTTTTGCTAACTCTCAACCACCCGTACGAAAACACTTATGCAACCGAAGCCTATGAACCAAATTATGAACTATGTAAAAAGGTGTTATCTCCTCTTGGCATCCATGTTGCCCGAACATATACAGACGAAAATTTCAATGCAGACGATAAGCTCCCATTTGAAGACAACCTTTTTGACGTCGTTATTAATAGACATGAATCTTTTGATTTGACAGAAGTAGACAGGGTGTTAAAACATTGTGGATTTTTTATTACGCAACAGGTTGGTGGTGAAGATCACAAGGAGTTTGCAAATAGGCTTAATGATAATTTCAAAAAGAAATACCCCGAACATTCTGTTGAAAAGTATTCAGAAAAAATGACAGACTTGGGCTTCAAAATCCTCAATACCGATGAGGTCAAATATCCTGTTAAATTCTTCGATGTCGGTGCTTTGGTATTTTACGCAAAAATTATTGCGTGGGAGTATCCAAATTTCTCAGTAAAAACTCATCTCGATAAGTTGCTAGATTGCCAACGTGAATTAACTGAAAAGGGCTACTTAGAAGGAACAGGACACAGGTTCTACATCGTCGCTCAAAAATGCCAATAAAAGCCTTATCATTGCAGACTTGATCGCGCAATCTCCTGTTAGGTGATTTTCATTGCCTGACAGACCATCAAGGCCTAATGAAATCATTAATTGCAGCCTCAGGATATAGCATATCATAAGCAATGGCATGCCACCATAAAAAGTAGCTGTCATTGTTTTCCCCACGCCCTTTTAAGAACCACTCAAAATCTTCTCCGGGAATTTCCCATGTTGCATCCATGAAATACCACTCGCCATACAGCATTACCAAATTCCATGCATGGGGAACATGATCTATTATTTCATCATTCTCATCTCGTATAATCATTCCTCCGCCTTGATCTATTGTAGGTATCCCAAACCTGTTAAGTATATACATAATAGCCATAGTATACCCCTTGCACTGTGTCAGCCTTTTTTCTCCAAAAAAACCACGTATGGTTTCCAGCCTAACCGTTTGCTCAAGTGGCACAAACTCTCTAATATCCCAGTCATAGTCTAAGGCATTAACAATGTAACCATATACATAGCGAACAACCTCATAATCATCTTCCATATTAACATTTTGATGCACGTGTTGCTCGAACTCATAAAACATCGCCAAAACATCACTGTATGCTTCTTGTCTACGATCAGCAAAAGCATAATATGAAGGTACTGTTATCATAGGTACCAGGCCTGCAGCATCTGACCACGTGCCCGGCATTATGACGTTAAAAATAAATTGTGGATTGGCGTCCGTGAAATAAAAATACACTAACGAGAATTCATCATGGGTCAAACTGAAGGGCTCATACAAAGGATATATAATGTCCACAGACCACTGCTCATCATCCAGCATCAATTGTATTCTATGCTGCGACTCTTCGTCAAAATCAGACATGGCATCTATCCACTGATATTTCACCAAATTGTATTCATCAATATAATCATGCAAATCATATCGCATTAAAAAGCTATGTGACCTCATCAAAAATTCGTAGAGTCTTATCTTTTCCTCACTGTTATCAAGTTGTGAAAGCGCCCACATAGCCCATTCTTGATTAGATCCTGCCGTGTATAGTTCTATTTCGTGAAAAAGCTCGTAATCTGAAACTATTAACGATTCATCAAAGATATCAATGACTGTATCTTCGCACTCTTCTTCCTCAACATACAAGTGTTCTGCGTCTAAACCCGTGTATTCCCCTTCATATGGGTATATTTCATTGTATTCCCCTACGCTCGCAGATTGCTCTGCACATCCACTAATAAATAAACTTCCTAATGCCAGAAATATAATAAACACAATTTTCTTCATTCCATTACTCCCATAAACAACACAAATTCATCTCATTTGCTTTTATGACATATTAAAGTGGCATTTTGTTCCATCAACTACAACTTTCTCTATTCTCATTTTATGATTAGTATAACTCAGCGAAGGTGTCTTATGCAACAAGCGGTGAGTTAAATCTCCCGCAACGCTCCACCCCATGCGACAAGTCGCACGGGGGGCCCGGGTTGAAACGCTTGATCTTATGCCGCGCTCGGCGCGGGAACAATAATCTCTTGTTTTAGCATGATATCTGTCAAAGTATATTTATTTTTCAATTTCCACTTAACATTAAACTTTTTGCCACAACAGCTCGATAATAATAGTAGACAAACATGACTTGATTTATTCCAATATATGAAGTAGAGTGGAGTACACATTACTTTTCGCATAGTTGCAGAATGGAGTACACATGATTTTTTTATTTATTGGAATAGGACTTGTTGCAGGTGTTGTGCAGTATTTGTTGCTACAAAAGTTTACTGGCTCTGTAACCAAAGGTCAAGGCAAATCCGGCGGTAAACCTGTTCTCTTTGCACTCGTTCAGTTTCTCTTTCCCTTTGTTGTTTTAGTCGCATGTGCTTTCATATATGCTGATAGTTTAATGTGGGTTGGTATTGGCATAGCGTCCTCTCTGATTACCTGTGCAGTCATTAAATTCATTATAACTTCAAAGAAAAAGTAACGCTGATTTTTCTTCAAATCAGTTTTAAAATATTAGTAATTCGTGGTTTGTATAGGTGTTTTGAGAACGGAGTGCCGCCATGACAAATTGGGTATTGCTTTGTATTTCTGTTCCTCTTATGATCGCAGGACTCATTTGCAGACGGAGATTCGGTTTAATTGCTACTGTCGCTGTTGTTGTCGGTGGCTTTTTATTTACCACACGTTTGCTGACTATAATATTCGGAACACAAAATGAAAAATTGCAGTTTTCTCTATGGCCTGATCGCGTCCAAGTGTTTGGGTTTAGTTTGAGTTATACAATTATCTTCACATGGATAGCAATGGCAGTTCTTATAATTATCGCAATTATTATAAGGTTGACTGTTTTTAAAAACCCAAAAGAAAAACCTAGCGGAGCACAGAATGCAATCGAGTTCATTGTCGAATCCGTCGGAAATTATACAAATGCAAAGGCTCACGGAACAGGTGAGTTTTTGTGTTCGTACATATTAACCATTGGCTCGCTTCTTATCATGAGCGCCTTTCTCGAGTTATTCAGACTTCGCCCTCCCACAGCCGATATAACAATGACATTTTCCCTGGCGATAATGACTTTTTTATTTATAAACATCTATGGCTTGAGAAAAAAAGGTTTACGAGGAAGAATTAAATCACTCGCTTCCCCGACTCCACTTGTTCTCCCATTTCGCATTATTTCTGATATAGCAATTCCAGTATCCCTTGCTTGTCGTCTTTTTGGCAATATGCTCGGCGGAATGATTGTCATAGATTTATTATATATGGCTCTCGGCAACAACGCTGTCGGGATTCCCAGTGTTTTTGGTCTTTATTTCAATGTATTTCATCCACTAATTCAAACATTCATCTTTGTTACCTTAACACTTACATTCATAGATGAAGCGATTGAATAGCAATAATAATCTGGGAGGACACAGTAATGAATTATCTTGGAATCGCACTCAGTCTAACATCATGTGTTGCTGCAGCAATTGCAATGGGCTATGCAACTGGAAAAGCCCTTGACGCAATCGCTCGTCAACCGGAATCAGCAAACAAAATCAACTCCACCTTACTACTCGGACTGGCTCTCACAGAGTCTGCAGCTATCTACGGTTTTGTAACTGCACTCATTTTGATATTCGTTGGACCTGCAAGCGGTGGCTAGCCACAAACGAAGCGCAGAGCACAGGGGGGACGGTTCTCTTGTGTTCCTAATATCGTTATTGCGGCACTGAATCAAGTTCAGCACTGCAATCCCCTAAGTACAACGTCGATTCATGGGGTCCCGAGTCAAGCTCGGGATGGCAGAGTTGCACATAGCTACTCATCTCTTCACAAAGGGGTTGAAATCTTGGACCTTCATCCTGTGGACATAATAATTAGTCTAATTAATATTGTTGTGCTCTTTATATTGCTACGCCTTATTTTATGGAAACATGTAATTCGATTTTTATCTGAACGTGAGCAACGTGTTATAGGCGAGATGGACAATGCCGAAAAGCGCCGTTTTGAAGCCGAAGCACTTCACAGTGATTACGACAAAAAAATCGAAAAAATTGAGGAACGTGGTCGTGACTTGGTGCGCGAAAGTCAGAGCAAGGCAAGCGAGGAAGCGGAGAGAATTTTCAAAGAAACCCGTGATAAAGCACAAAATATGATTAACGACGCTGAACTTCGTATTGCACAAGAAAAAGAGCAAGCACTTGAGGATTCACAGGCTGAAGTTACACAGCTCGCAACAGAAATGGCTTCACGTATTTTGGAACGTGAAATATCATTAGAAGATAACGCTCATGTAGTCGACAACTTTTTCAGCAAGTGATAGGTAAAAGGAGCACTAACATGGATAGGCCAATTCTTATAGTTACATCAAAACAAGACGAGAAAATTATATCTTCAATTCGCAAAGGATTTGAAGATAAGTTTAACATGGAGTTTGATTTTGATGTGATTGAAAGTAAGAAAATCACAGGCGGTTTCATCGCCGTTATTGATGGTAAAGTGTATGATGCCAGTTTTTCATCACGACTCCATGAGCTGGGGCGCCAAATGATAAGCCCCGAAAATAAAGCAGACTTTGTTGAATCGTCATTCTCCACAGTGGGCACTATGCTCAAGCAACGCATTATGTCCTCTGATCCCGATCCCCTCGTTTACGAGTACGGGATAGTTAAAAGCTACAGTGATGATATCGTACATATTCAAGGGCTTGCAAACTGTCATTATGGCGAACTTTTGACATTTGAAAGTGGGGCTACAGGACTTGCACTTGATTTGGTTCTCGGCGGTGTTGGTGCAGCACTTTTAGGCGGAGCTGTTTCCACAACCAGTCTTGTTCGCAAGTCAGGGCGCATTGCTGAAATCTGTGTCGGAGATGAGTTGTTAGGGCGTGTTGTTAACCCACTTGGACAGCCATTAGATGGGAAGGAGCTTAAATCGGAAAAGCACAGACCTATTGAATTTCACGCTCCTACCATAATGCAACGTGGTTCTGTTAACACTCCCCTGGAAACAGGAATCTTATCAATTGACAGTATGATCCCAATCGGGCGTGGGCAACGTGAACTTATAATTGGTGATAGACAAACAGGCAAAACTTCAATTGCAATGTCTGCAATTATGAATCAGCGAGACAGCGGAGTTTTATGCGTCTATTGCGCCATTGGACAAAAGACATCAACTGTTTCAAACATTGTACACACACTCAAAGAAGCAGGAGCACTCAAGCACACAGTAGTAGTAGCTGCTATGGCCAGCGACACCGCAGCTATGCAATATATCGCACCCTATGCTGCATGTGCAGTAGCGGAAGAATTTATGTACAGTGGACGAGATGTGCTTGTTGTATACGACGATTTGTCAAAACACGCTGTAGCATATAGGACAATGTCATTGCTTTTGCGCCGTCCGTCAGGACGGGAAGCCTATCCTGGTGATGTGTTCTACTTGCATAGTCGCTTGCTGGAGCGTGCTGCAAAACTCTCACCAGAGCTGGGCGGAGGTTCAATGACAGCACTTCCAATTATAGAAACAATGGCTGGCGATATCTCTGCATATATCCCCACTAATGTAATCTCTATAACTGATGGACAGATATATTTAGAAACAGCCATGTTTAACGCAGGACAACGCCCTGCTGTTAATGTAGGACTATCTGTTTCTCGTGTCGGCCGTGCTGCACAACGCAAAGCAATGCGAGCTGTATCAGGAAGCTTGCGTCTACAAATTGCCCAGTATCGGGATATGGCAGTCTTTGCACAATTCGGCGCAGATATCGACTCTGCAACATCTGCACTACTAAGACGTGGAGAACGACTTATCGAACTACTAATCCAACCCTCAGAACGCAATTACAAGTTATCCGAACAAGTAATTCTCTTGCTCGCAGCAGAGGATGGTAATTTTGATAATTGCGAATTAAGCAAAGTAAAAGAAACCGCCGCAAACTTACTGGATTTCGTATCTAAAAACAACGCTGCCGTGATCGACAACATCAATCAAACAGGAGAGCTAACCGACGACGACAAAATCGCTCTAGAGAAATTGTTCGACCAGTTTTTTGTAGGTGAAATAGTTTGAATAAATTCAAACTATTCGAAAAAATGTGCCAATTGTGCTCTTGTAGAAACACAATTGATGCACAAAATAACCATCCCTTTTCATGGTTGTTTTGTTCTTAAGCATTGCAGAAAGGCATGGTCATTATTATGCAAAAGTCTAATGAGATTCGAGAACATATCTCCGCTATTGAGCAAACGCGGAAAATAACGGGAGCAATGGAAATGATCTCCTCAAACAGAATGAGGCAGGTCATGAGCCATATTGAGCATAACCGCACGTACTTCACCTATATTCGCAGAACAATGAAAGAAATTCTCACAACGGCGAAGGATATTTCTCATCCATTTTTCCACGAACGCGACAGACAAAAGCGCACGTATGTGGTCATTTCCGGCGATAAAGGTTTTTGCGGTGCTCATAACTCTACTGTACTTAACTTTGCACTTGAGCGTATACGTGCAAATCCTGACTCCGACCTTATAACACTTGGACAAACTGCTGTGCCATTCTTCAAGTCACATGGCATTACCCCAACAGAGAGCATGACAGGTATTGTTCAGGATCCAACCGTTAGCAGAGCACGTGAGGTTGTAAGAACGCTAACCAAAATGTACGAGTGTGAAGAAACTGATGAAATCCGTGTGATTTACACATCATTTTATGGGGAAACAAAACGCAAGCCTGTTGAAGCCCGTCTTTTGCCTGTGTTCGTGCATGACTATGGTGATATAAGGGATGCACAAGAGCTTGAGGATATAATCTATCATCCGTCTGCACAAAAAGTTTTTGATTATATGGTTCCTCAATTCATCTTCGGACTTTTCTTTGGAATCATGGTTCAAGCATATGCAAGTGAGCACTATTCACGCATGACAGCAATGCGCTCGGCAACAACAAATGCAAAGGATATGATTGACAAACTTAACACACAATATAACCTCGCAAGGCAAAGTGCTATAACCAACGAGCTGGCAGAAATAGCCGACGCAACAGAGATATTGAAAGGCAAGGACGAAGATGATGGACAATATCAGTAATAATGTGAATGATTTTGGGATTATAGTGAAGATTAGCGGACCTGTTTTAGATGTTCGCTTTAATCATGACGCTAATGAACCCAAGCTCCATGATCTCCTTGCCACATCTGACGGTAGACATATGGAGGTTTCTGCGAATGTTGCTCCAGGCATTGTCCGTTGCATCGCTCTCGACGCTACGGATGGTCTTTGCTGTGGCACAGAAGTCTATTCGACAGGTAACCCAATACGTGTGCCTGTTGGCCCGAATGTAATCGGTAGGGTCGTTGATGTGCTGGGACGCCCTATTGATAACGGTCCTCCAATCGAGGACGCTCCACTATGGAATATTCACCGCAGTGCTCCTAAGTTCACGGATCTAACTCCTGTTGCTGAGTTTTTTGAAACAGGTATTAAAGTCATTGACTTGCTGACTCCTTATTCAAAAGGCGGAAAGGTCGGCTTATTCGGAGGAGCCGGTGTTGGCAAAACCACGCTCATCATGGAACTTATATATAATATTGCAACAGTGCATGGTGGTTATTCTGTGTTTGCAGGAGTTGGTGAGCGAAGTCGTGAGGGCTCTGAGCTCATACAGGATATGAAAACATCAGGTGCTATTGACAAAACCGCGCTTGTTTTTGGTCAAATGAATGAGCCACCCGGCTCAAGAATGAGAGTAGGGTTAACAGGATTAACTATGGCAGAATACTTCCGTGATGAAATGAACCGAGATGTTCTGCTGTTCATTGATAATATTTACAGATATGTCCAAGCAGGAAATGAAGTTTCTGCATTGCTCGGAAGAATGCCCTCCGCCGTTGGTTATCAGCCAACACTTGCAGGAGAGCTAGGCGCACTTGAAGAGCGCATTGTTTCGACAAAAAACGGCTCGGTCACATCTGTTCAAGCAATTTATGTGCCTGCTGATGACCTAACCGACCCTGCACCTGCAACAATTTTTTCTCACCTTGACGCAACTACTGTTCTCTCACGAAGTGTTGCAGAAATTGGAGTATACCCTGCTGTTTCACCACTTGAGTCATACTCACGAATACTCGAGCCCTCCATTGTTGGCAAGGAGCATTACGACACAGCTCAAGGCGTAATAACTTGCCTGAACAGATATAAGGAGCTACGTGATATTATAGCGATTCTTGGGATGGACGAGCTTAGTGTTGAAGATAGACAAACAGTTTACCGAGCCAGAAAAATACAGCAATTCTTGTCACAACCATTCTCGGTGGCAGAAACATTTACAGGAATGGAAGGGCGTTTCGTTACACTAAAAGATACAATCCGCTCATTCACAGCTATACTTGGCGGAGATGTTGATGACTTGCCTGAAGCTGCATTCTTCCTTGTCGGCAACATAGATGAAGTGCGAGAAAAAGCGAAGACACTGTAGAGGCACATTCGTCATTGCCGCCACCGAGCCGCAATCCCATCAATAAGGTGTCGATTCAGGGGATCCCGAGTCAAGCTCGGGACGACGGAACTCATTGTTATCGCGTCAAATAATCTATGGAAAACTAACGTCATTCTGCGACTACGCGCAGAATGACGAAGTGTAAAGGAATCGATTATGTCAAAAACATTTAACCTCAAAATCTTAACACCTGAGCGCACTTTTTTCGACGGTGATGCGCAAGGCGTGACTATCAACGCACCTGATGGTAATGTCATGATTCTTGCCGATCACACACCGTTTATTACACCTGTCAGTATAGGTAATATTGGAATAAAATTAAACAATAAATGGGATTACGCAATCAATACTGAGGGCTTTTTGGAAGTGCGCCATGATGGTGTCATTATATTTGTACAGGCATGTGAGCGCCCCGAAGAGATAGATGCACGCAGAGCAGAAGAAGCAAAGAAACGTGCCGAGGAGCACCTGCGCCAAAAGCAAAGCATGAGCGAGTATAATCAATCCAAAGTCGCACTTGCACGTGCAATGGCAAGACTACAAGCAGGAAGCAGCAGCGCCCCTCGGAACCACTAGGCTTCCTGCTTATTTACATCTTACTTCACAAAAAAGTCGTTAGTATATCAACGACTTTTTCTGCTATTTTTACACTATTCCTGATAACTTCTACTGCATTTACTCTCTACTCTGTTGCAACCTTCAATCCATCTTCGCCGAGTGTTGCTTTTTTACCGTATACCAATAGATCCATTGGCTCACCTTGTAGCAGTGTGAAAATCGTTTCGTTTGTTTTCATTTCAATGCTTAAGTTTCGCCCTTGCCATGTGAGTGAGAACTTTAGTGTTTTCCAACGGTCCGGCAATCTTGGAGAAAAGTGCAAGACATCATCATCACTTCGTAGTCCTGCAAAACCATAAATAATGTTAATCCACGCCATTGCAATGCTTGTTGTGTGTAACCCTTCACGAGTATTACGATTATAATTGTCAAGGTCAAGGCGTGTCACGAATCCGAAGAACTTTATAGCTTCATCCATTTTTCCAAGCTCTGCTGCAAGAACAGAGTGTACTGCAGGAGATAAGGATGATTCATGGATGGTTCTCGGCTCGTAAAACTCATAATTGACACGCTTTATTTCCTCAGAGAATGATGAATTATATAGATACAAAAACATCAATACATCAGGTTGCTTAATCATACTGGTGCGATAAATTCTGTCATATGACCAATTACTGTATAGGGGAAATTCATCCACAGGAATCGAGTTGACATCTAAATAAGGCTTGTCAAAATATCCATCGAACTGTTCAAAGAGCCCATCTTTTGTAATTGGCAACGCCATGTTTGACGAAACCAACTCCCATGATTCAATCTCGTTTTCAGTTAAACCAATCTTGTCTGTCAGCGCTTTATATAACTCAAGGTGATTCTCTTTCATAGCCTTTACGACTTCAACTGCATAGTCTAACGAACGCTTACCCATGTAGTTAGAGTATGCATTATTATTTACCATCATATGAAATTCATCAGGACCCATCACGCCATAGAAACCATACTCACCTGTGTGCGGGTTTCTGTCGACACGACTGACCAGAAAACGTGCAATTTGCGCCAAAATTTCGGCACCAAACTCCCATAGCAGTTCCTCATCACCTGTGACTTTGACGTAGTGCCATATACCATATGCAACGGCCGTACTTGGCTGTTGTTGCAAACTTGCATGTTGCCAGAGATCGCATGCTTCATCACCATTTAGTGTTGCAATGGGGTAGCACGCACCTTTACAATCAAGCATTTTCGCACGTTCTAGTGCTTGAGGAAGTGTGTTATATCGGAACAAGAGCAGTGACCTTGCTGCATTTGGATTTGTAAACAAGTAAAACGGCAGACAACATGCTTCTGAATCCCAAAATGCATGACCATTGTATGCTTCACCTGTTAAGCCTTTTGCACCAATATTATGATGGACATTACCTCCGTTGTATGTCTGTGCCATCTGGAAGCTGCAGAAACGAATGCCTTGTTGTTCTTCTGCAACAGACTCAGCAACTTCTGAATCTGATGGTTCAATTACCACATCAGCCATTGCCCAATGCTTTTCCCAATATGCCTTTTGTTCTGCAAGCGCTTGGTCAACTGACACACTTTTTGCTTTTTGAAGTAGTGTTTCGCCCGCTCTTTGGAGCGTTTCACCTGTTGACTTATCATCAAATATGATTACGACTTTTTTATCAACATTTAGCGACGTCCCTTGCTCAAGGTTTATTTTCGTATTAAGTGATATTGACTTATCGCTCTCAGTTACGTCAAAAGGCGTTTTTACATCAACAATTGCAGCCGCAAAAACTTCTTTTTTAGAAACAAGGGTTTGGGACATAATTGTTAGCATATTATCTATTACTCTGGTCTTTGTTTCACCCCAAACGCAAGTGTTGCGTCCCTCATGGATCATATTAAATGACAACCCTGACGTTAATTCAACTTCGCCTGAGAAATTCAGCGCTTCAAAAACCATACGCTGATAAGCTCTCTCATTGTGAACCATATCCATAAAGCGTATAAATGTTAGTTTTATATCCTTACCCGTTGCCGTATGCCATATAAAACTGCGAGTTAAAGTACCCGATTTCATATCCAGCACACGTGTGAAATCGCTAAACTTGACCTTACCTAAGTCAAGCACTTCGCCATCAATAGAAATCTTCGTTTCTATCCAATCTACTGTAGGAACCATGAAATGGGTCTTGTCAACAATGCCTAAGTATGATTTTGGTAATTCTTGCAACTCATAAACACCATTAACATAAACTCCACGCAAGCTATCAACGCTTCCGCCCTCGTCAAAACTGCCTCGCACCCCAATATTCTCATTAGACAGCGAAAAAATCGACTCGCTAACTCGAGCATATGAGGGATTGAAACCTTGTTCAATTACTTTCCACGGATCAGCAACATAATACTTATCGGCAATCTTTGCCACACCAACACTCCTTTGGTTTTATAATTTAACCTTTAATACCCACTGTGACAATATTCTCCGTCAGCCACTTTTGGAATATGAAGAATATTATAACAGGTGGTATCATTGAAAACACTACAGCACGCATCAAATCATCTGCATTGACGGTTTGTTCAGTGCTGAATACAAACAAACGAACCATAACTGTTTCCAGTCCTGAACCTCGTAAGACAAGAAACGGTAATAAAAAGTCAGACCACGCAGCATTTACTGCAAATATGGTGACAACGATAAAAATCGGCTTTGATAGTGGCATGATAATCTTGAAAAACGTTTGCACCGGAGAGCAACCATCAATCCTGCTTGCTTCAATCAAAGAAAATGGCAACGATTCAAAGAACTGCCTAAACAGTATGACAAAGAATGCATTTGCTCCTGCTGCAAGCCATAGTGGAGTAAATGAACCACCCATTCCGAAAAACGTGATGTTCATGAATAATGGCACCAAGCTTATTGTTGCCGGAATTAACATGGAAAACATTACAAGCTTTGACACTACTGTATATCCACGTGGCTTCAAAATCGAAATTCCATATGCCAAAAGTCCATTAAAAATCAACGCACAAAAGATACTGCCTATTACAACGTAAAACGAATTTATGTAGTTTCTGACAATATTCAGTTGAGTCCATGTTCCAATATAAATCGATAAATTGAAGTTTTCAGGAAGAATGTGCGGACTCGACATAAACTCACGTAAGTCTTTGAATCCTGCCATTGAAACCCAGAATATCGGAAATAATGAAACCAGTACGATTACCGCACAGAATGTATAAACGAAAACAAGGCTTATCTTAGCGGACGGAGTTTTCATATCATAGTCACGGATAACGCCCGTGCGTTGTTGCTTAATTGATTTTGCCATATTTTATGAACACTCCTTTCGTTATTCCCAATCTACCTTGCGCTTGTTCACAATTGAGTACAGTGCTGTAAACACGAGCAATATTAGGGCAATAATAACTGCAACAGCAGAAGCTCTGCCAAATTCCATTGTGCCGCCACCAAATGCATACTGCCACATCAAGAGCATTAGCGACAATGAAGCATTGTCAGGACCACCAGCGGTTAATACCATTGGTTCAAACATGATTTGGAAAATAGCAATTATTTGTAGAATCAGAAGGGTGCTTCCCAAGTTGAAAATACCCGGAATGGTTATATAGCGTAAACGCTTCCACATTCCTGCTCCATCAATTGTTGCAGCTTCATACAATTGCGGATTTATCCCCGCAAGTCCTGCCATATAAATCAGCGCTGTTGCTCCAGCTCCTCTCCACGTGGCTACACTTACAATCAAGGGTATAACTAGATTTTCCTCTGTGAGATAGCTTCTTGGCTCCGCGCCAAGATAACCGAGCAATATGTTCAGCACTCCGGTTTCTCCGGCTGAAAACACAGCAGTCCAAAGAATAATGGCTGCCAGTCCCGGCAAAATGTTGGGTATATATGCTGCAGTACGGATAAACCCGCGCCCCCTGACTGTTTCACCAATTACCAGCGCCAAAATAATTGGAATCATAAAACCAATCAATATTGACCACATGGTATATGACAATGTGTTTAGAAGTGCCTGTAAAAATTCTGTTCGTTGGAAGATTGTAATATAGTTGTCAAACCAAACAAACTCAACAAGTTGAATGTTTACTGTTCGGTACATGCTCATTCTCACGCTTTGTATAAGTGGCCACCAAAGGAAAAACATGAACAAAACTAAGCCCGGTAGCATTATGAGCCACGATACACCTTGATATTTTATTTTTTCAATCTTACCTTTGTTATTTGTCATTTTTCCTTATAGCACCCCACATTGAACATTGAAACAAGACCCATTCTAGCGAAAAATTCGGGACATACTGCTTGGTGGAAACGAATCTATCGATTTACTTCTTCGTCTAAGAATGCTTGAAACTCAGTTTGAGCTCTTTCCAATACTTCTAAAACATCAGCATCTTCTGTTGTTATAATTCTTTGAATCGCATTTGTGAGCTCTCTGTATAAACGTTGTGTATGTATTGGTTCTTCAGCACGTAGCATGATTCTTCCATCTACCAATGAATCATAAAAGTCATTAAACAAACGCATATCTACATTACTAAATTCTTCAACAATTTGACGTTGCATTGCGATAAACTCTTCATCATCCCATGCAGGAATCGGTGGAAGCACAGGTGCACCTCTCTCACGCATTGCAGAAGCGCCGGCACGCATTGCAGCAACAATATCATCAGTAATGAATGGCAAGAAACCTGCAATTCTCAAAAAGTGCAAAGTCGCAAGTGCTTCATCATGAGTTGTGTCAGGGGAGAACATAAAGCCGGTACCACCGTTGAGGGCATATGCTCCTGCAGGACCTGCAGGGAAAGGCACTAGTGCAAATCTGTCTACTGCCAACCCGCTTATTGCAGTCGGATTATCTACAGCATCATCCGCAGCAAAGTTCATTGCAGCTTCGCCTGTTCCGAGAATTGAGTGAGTACGTGCCCAGTCTGTAGTTGTTGCATCAACATGCAATATATCATATTCCCAACGTAAAGCTCTCATAAATTCCATTGCTTCTACCATTGGAGGAGATGTAAAGTCAACATACCAGTTCCCATCAGCGTCTTGTCGTGTAATTGCATACTCACCAACTGCACCAAAGTTCCATGCAATGTTGGAGAATAACCAGCCACCGAATGTCGCACTTGCAGGGAATACTAAGCCCGCTCTACCTGTTGTTTCGCGGATAATTTGCCCTTTTTCAGCAAGCTCTTGAAGTGTTCTCGGGAACATTGGCAAGCCGTCGTCGTCCATTAAGCCCGCTTCTTCAAACAAGTCAATGTTTATATGTAATCCCAGTACATAACCATCACGTGGCAATCCATAGAGGCGCCCTGTTCCGTCACCAAACAATTCAAGATAACCCGGCATGAACTTCTCTGTTAGACCAAATTCATCAAGTGCGTCTGTTATATCAGCAACCAGATTTTGACCAATTAGTAGTTGGGGATCGGTAAAGTGTGGCTGGAAAAGATTCGGAGCTGTTCCGCCTAGCGCCATTGGAACATAGGTTCCAAGTGTATATGAATAAAAGCTGGGCACAAGTGTCACATTTGGAAACTGCACACTCATTATATCTCTAAAGCTTTCAAAAAGCGCAAGCTCTGCACGAGGCGCAGTGTCAGGTGGCCAGTTACCCAATGTGATGGTCGCTGTGAGATATGGATCTATTACTTCCAGATCTATATCCTCCAACTCCTCATGCAAGTCCACCTCTTGCTCAGGTGGTGTAGTATCAGTTGGTGTAGTTCCATTTTCTGTCGTAACATCATCACCATTTGAAGCACAAGCTGCTATCAGCATTGTCAACATGATTACACTCAGAATTAAAGCTATAATTCTTTTGCTATTCTTCACTTTCATTAATCCATCCTCCATATTGTACTGTATTTTGTTTATGATACTTTACCCAAAAATCATTATTTCTGCAGCCTGTGCCCCTTGTGTGCGTGTCGCTGAATTATACGTAAATACAAGTCTTACATATTGTGTATCGGTTGGTTCAAAATCAACCCTTACTGTATTGCCCGTTAATGGGTCAAACTCATGACGATCTTCATCAACAATTGTTTGGAAATTATCTCCGTCATTACTGACTTGGATTTCAAAGGCTTGTGTACGCATCTCCCACAGTGATGATGGATTTAATGATACAGCAACTGTCTGGATTGTACGTACTCCATCAAGCTCTATTATGAAAGTTGCAGGAAACCCTTCACTTTCCCAATAGCTGGTAAGCTCTCCATCCACTGCGTTAGTTGGAACATAAATATCTGTATGTGAACTTGCATACACAGGTCTGCCTTCAGCAAGATTTGGAGTGTCAGGTAATTGTACCATGAACTCACGCGGATCGGGAATAGCGTCCGGCCATTCTGCTCCACCTTGCTCAGGCGTTCTGACAATCGTGACATTGCCATCATCTTCTACATTGTCATCTCTCATTACAAACGCAGCAACTGTGACAATTATCGACACTACAATCAATAAAATAAATATAATCTTTAATAATTTCATATGTATTCTCACTCTATTACAATGTTGAAAGCATAATTGTTGATATCTGCTCTTAATGCTTCAAGTGTTGTTATTCTCTCTCCAAGTATATAAATGTTGCGCATTGTTACATTCTCAAGTGTGTGATCCTCATTATGTCCCCAGAAGTTTGAGAAAGGAACTGTGCCGTACAACGTGTTGTGAACAATAAGTCCGTCGATAACAACGTCACGGATACTTCCCCACTCGTCCACCACAGTTGACCAGTGGGTTTTTATCATATTAAATTCTATTAGCTCATTATTGTGACCATGATCGCCACGCATATATGCATGATCTACGATTATGTTTTCATACCTTATGTTATGCACAAGAGCATCATCACTGTTATGTATACTTATTATTGGTTTATGATTGTTATACAAGACGAAAATATCTCTAAACACAACATTGTATATTTCCGCATTGAGGATGTTACCTCTGTTTGTTTCATAACCAATTTCCATTGATTGTGCTAAGTCTGTCCAGATTTGTATTCCCTCGAACAAAATATCTCTGGACGAACCTGCATAGTTTTTAATAACCAACGAATCATCCCATGTTCTTACAAATGAGTTTGTAACATGGTGATTTCTGCATGACTGGAATGTAAAACCATCACCATTTTGACGTCCTGAAATAATTTTTATATTCGTTGCATATAAATCAACAGAGTTAAATGAGTTGAACTTCCATGCATTACCGTTTATTAGTATAAAGCCCTCAGCAGTGATATTCCTACTTGTGCGAATATCAATAGGCACTCGTGCATAAGCACCCGGTTGATTCCAAGCAGGGAAACCTTCACCGCAAATAATTCCTCGTCCGCGAATTGTCACATCTTCAGCTGTATCGACAACAACTATTGCATTTACAACAGCACCACCTGAAATGTACAGTGTTTGTCCACTGGTGAGGACGATTGCGTCTAGCTCCCAATGTCCCGGCTCAATGAAAATTACATCAGGATCATCTCTATCAGGAATGTCTGTTTCCAGTGGATTTGCAAAAATATGTGTAGCTTGATTTACATTGCCATTGTATACCACAGTATAAAAACCAGGCTCATATATATCAAAAGACACACGACCGTCGACGACAGTAGGTGTGATTCCATGTGCAGACGGCAGTATTACAGCACTCTCAACAACTTGTGGTAATCCGGGCATTTCGATTTCAATTGTAATCGGACCACCCTCAAAATCAAAATAGCTCATGGGGGTGCGGGATGGAATAGTATTTGCATTCCAGATATGCTCATGGTTAACCATTACATCATAAACGAACAACTCATGCCCCTCAACCCAGATTAATGCCGTCTCTGAACTCTGCATAGTTTGAGGCCCATCATATAATACAAGTGTAGCTTCCGTTTGAATCACCTCCGCTCTGTCATTTGTAAAGTCGAATTGTGGCAAAACATTTGGTGCAAACACGGAAATGCAAGCAAGTGTTACACATAAAACTGCCACAACACCTAATATGATTACACTGACATTCTTATTTCCACTACTTTTACTTTTACTATTGTCCATTGCTTCTCCTTTTTGATATCCACAAATAAGTTAAACGCTAAACTTGTTCGCAGTATACTATAATCATTATCAAAAAGCAAGCGCATACAGTTAATATACATAAAAATTTTCTGATTATTTTCTTGACATTCCATTTCTTAATTGTTAGAATGCAGTTATGTTTAGCGTTAAACTAAATAAATTTATATTGAGGAGAAGCACAATGATGAAAAGATTCTGCATTTTACTTGCACTGATTCTATTGGTAGTTTCAGTAGCAGCATGCGCAAATGGGGACAATGATGTTACACCAGAGCCGGAACCAGCCCCTGAAGTAACTCCTGAGCCGGAACCGGAGCCAGAGCCGGAACCAGAAGTCGTCACCCCTGACAGATTCGTATGGAATGATTTTGTTGGTTATGACCCAAGTGAACCAGCAACAGGCGAATTTGCCGTTGCCTCTACAGGTATGGCAAGATGGTGGGCAAACCTTTATAACCTTAGAGCAGGCATTGACAATGATGTACTACAACTTGAGTTTAGACCCGGAGTATTCAACCCTGCAGATTTTGATGACATAGATCATTACTTCGACGCTGCAGGTGACTGGATGGGTAACTGGGGCGAAGCCATTAACATGTGGGCAATGGAAGGTATTGACTATTGTAGATATCTGACCATACGTATGGCAGGTGCAGTCGGTGGTGAAGAAAATGCACTTATTCTACACTTCCAACCTGAAGATGGACCATCATTTGTAGCACGCTTTGCTGATCTTGTTACAGCTGACGGTGAATGGGTTGAAATCACCACAGAAATGCAAGACATAGTTATTGACCTTGAAGCATCAGGATTTCCCGGTATGACAAACCGTATGCACATCCGTGCTTTCCTCGCAGCTACAATATTCATTGATGAAATCTATTTCTCTGAGCCTGTAGGCGGACTTGATCCTGACAACCCAACAGCAGGCATGCCTCCGGAAATCGGCGCACCTGCAAGTCTTCCAATCCGTGATTGGGCAACCTTCATCTGGAATGACTTTGTTGGATATGATCCAAATGACGTAGCAACAGGTGACTTTGCAGTTGCTTCTACAGGACTAGCACGTTGGTGGGCAAACCTATATAACCTTGAAGCAGAAATTGATACAGCAAATAATGTACTACGTGTCGATTTTACACCGGAAGCATTTGACGCAGATGACGCTGCATGGATGGGTAACTGGGGCGAAGCCATTAACATGTGGGCTTTAACCGGAATTTCAAATAACAGATTCTTAGTCATTCGCATGGCAGGTGCTGAGGGTGGAGAAGAAAACTCACTCATGCTTCACTTCCAACCTGAAGATGGACCATCATACGTAGCACGTTTTGCTGACTTAGTTACAGCAGACGGTGGAAATGTTGAAATCACAACAGAAATGCAAGACATTATCATTGACTTGGAAGCTTCCGGCTTCGCAGGCATGACAAACCGTATGCATATCCGTGCGTTTTTACCAGCTTCTGTCTATCTTGATACAATCTTCTTCTTTAGTAGCACAGGACTAATTGATCCGGATGATCCATTAGCAGGAATGCCTGAACCAATCGGTGCTCCAACTGATCTACCAATTAGCGATTGGGTATCATAATAACATAGCACCTTCAGATTGCAGAAATTGCTCGCAAATGATATTATATGGGTGGATATATCGTATGTGTATCCACCCATACCCATTTCTACTGCACGGAGGTAACAAGCATTGATAACACTTAAAGACATCGCTACTGAAGCTGGTGTTAGCATAACTACGGTATCAAATGTAGTTCATAACAGAACAAGTCGTATATCACCTGAATTATTCAACAAAATCAGAGGGATAATAGAGCGTGAGAATTACATCCCAAGTATGACCGCTCGAACCCTTGCCAATAGTTCATCTCCAATCGTTGGCATAATTAATCATGTCATTTCTCGAAGCGGTGGTGGATTTCTTTCTGACCCATTTCACAACACCTTCATAGGAAGCATTGAAGATCATATGAGAGAAATGGGTTATTTTCTCATGATTCGCACTGTAGAAGACTCTCGTGGCCTTGAAGAAGTTTGCAGAAATTGGAATCTTGCAGGCATGGTATTTGTTGGATTGTTCCAAGATGATTTTTTAGAAAGTATTCAAAAAATTGGCATACCCTATACGCTGATAGACAGTTATATAGAGTCGCCAAATATATATAATGTTGGGCTGGAAGATCAAGAGGGAGCATACATTGCAACACGTCATTTACTTGAACGTGGCCATCGTGTAATTGCTTTTACCTCCCCGTTTATTCGAGAAGATGGCGTTGTTGAGCGCCGTTTACGTGGATATAAGCAGGCACTAAAAGAATTTGATGTTCCTTTTGAATCAAGTTTGATATTTGAACAAGAAATAAATATAGACGAAGGCATGAATCTTGGCAGAGTTCTCGGTCAATCAAAAGAAATAACAGCTATTTTTGCAACAGCCGACATATTAGCAGCAGGCATTATTGCGGGATTGCGTGATGTTGGCGTATCTGTACCTGATGATAAATCTATTGTCGGATTTGACGATAACTACCTATGTCAAATCATTAATCCAACCCTTACAACAATACACCAAGATATTGATATGAAAGGTAAATTAGCTGCTGAAATGATGATTGCACAGCTAAAAGGAACGCATATTGATAATAGAAATATCATCCTGCCTGTACGATTGGTCGAACGCGAAAGCGTCAAAACACTTAAGTAACCTACTTACTTAGAATATAGTTTCATGCTTTACGTTTCTGAAAGGAATGACCATTTATATGGATGTATGGTTAATCGAACGTGAAGGTTATGAGCCCGAAAATGCTCCCGATAATGGCAATCGCTTTTTAATAGGAAATGGAAAAATTGGAGTACGTGGTACTCTTGAAGAATATAAAGCTGACAAAATGGTTGCAATCAATCTCGCAGGAATCTATGATTGTGCACCGGGACAGACATGGCGAGAGCCAATAAATGCTCCAAATGGCTTTTATGCCACACTTGAAGATCAAGGAGCAATCCAAAAGCACAAGCAATCATTGAACATTCGTCATGGAATCCATACTAGAGAAACCATTTATGACAATGCGATACTTCACATTGAGCGCTTTTGTAGTATGGACGAACCTGATTTACTCTGCCAAAGAATAAGAGTGAGTCTGAGAGGTAAGCCCGTAACTTTAGTGTGTGGAATCGATTCAGAAATTTGGGATATCAATGGCACCCATTTAATTGATTACGAAACAACTGTTGGCAACGCACAAAATACACTAAAAGTTAAAGCATATACAAGTGAAAAGAGAACACCTATTACTGTTACCGAACAATGCAATCAAGTACAAAATGAAGTGCGTGAGATCGGTAATAGCCTATTTCGCGTGTTCATAATCAAAGAAGATTTCGTTTTAGATCGAATAATTGCGGTCAATGGAGAAACCACTTCCGGTTCATATGATGAAAAACTTGCAAAACATAAAGACAAATGGGAGAAGTTGTGGGCAGAGTCCGCCGTAACCATAGTTGGTGATAAAAATGCACAGCTATCACTTAACTACAGCCTTTATCATCTGCATTGTATTGCTCCACATCATTCTGATAATTTGAGCATTGCAGCCAGAGGGCTTTCCGGACAAGTATACAAAGGCGCAGTATTCTGGGATACCGAGATATTCTTAATGCCTTTTTTTACTAATACAAATCCTACAATTGCACGAAAGCTGATTAATTATCGCATTAACACACTTGCCGGCGCTAGAAATAAAGCTGCACAATATGGTTATGATGGCGCATTCTTTGCATGGGAAAGTCAAGATGGAGGTTTTGAGGGCTGTACAGACTTTAACGTAGTTGATGTCTTTACAGACAGACCTGTCCGCACTTATTTTCGTGATTCACAAATCCATATCTCTGGTGATATTGTATATGCACTTGGCAAATATATCGACTGGACCAGTGATAACAGCATTCTTGAACAAGGTGGAAATGAACTCATAAAAGCCTGTGCAGACTTTTATCTCTCACGTGCATTTTCCCGATCAGGTAGCAATATTCTTGAGTTTGTTGATGTTGTGGGTCCTGATGAATATCATGAGCGAGTATATAATAATGCGTTCACAAACCGTATAGCTGAGTATACTTTAAATCGCGCCGGTTACAAGTACGACGTACGTGCTCCACGTATCAAGGATGGAATAATTGAACAATTTGACGGCTACTTTGATCTTGAAGATGTTTCCCTTGAGGAAGTTCGCTCACGCCTTAAGCACCCTCGTGAATATTGGGGCACACAAAGCGGAGTTGCATTTTCTACACAGATAATTAAACAAGCTGACGTACTGGCACTAATGCAGTTATTTGGTGACGAATTCACAGGAGATGATGTTAAACGAAACTGGGAATATTACGAACCACGTACAGAACATGGCTCCAGTTTGAGCGCGTGTATGTATGCTCTTGGTGCTTGTCGCTTTGGCAGAGCAGATTTAGCCTATCCTCTATTTTTGAAGTCTGCGCGTGCAGACTTAGATGGTGGCGGAAAGTCATGGGCAGGAAATATATATATCGGCGGTACACACCCTGCAGCTGCAGGCGGAGCATACATGATTGCAACACAGGGATTCGCAGGCCTACGTATGTCTGACAATAAGCCTACACTTAATCCCACACTTCCTGAACACTTCAAGTCAATAGAGTTCCCCTTTATGCTACAGGGCAAAAAGTATCAAGCTATCGCCACCCATACTGACAGTAAGATTATAGACGCATAAGTGCGAACACAAAGCTAAAATATACTCGTATATGACAGGATGTTTCGATTTGCGGAGGGAATTCCGGCAACTGTTACGGAACTGACCGACGCAAAGCGGAATATTCTGTCATATACGGGCTGAACTCAGCATCATGAGCACAATATAGCAAGACCACACATAGCAAAGCGGAAGTGATTTCTCACTTCCGTTTTGTTTACTTATGTATTTCAGTTGCTTCAGACCATCTTACGCTGTTGAGCCTTTTCTTTGCTTTGACACAACATCAAATGTAACTGCTGCTAAAAGAACTAGACCGTTTATTACACGCTGTAGATTAATGTCCGCACCGAGTAATGACATTCCCATGTTCAGCACGCCCATGAATATCGCTCCAATAACGACACCACCAACTCTGCCTACACCGCCTGACGCAGATGCACCACCAATGAAGCATGCCGCAATGGCGTCAAGCTCAAAGCCCATACCTGCCTGTGTGCCCGCTTGATTAAAACGCGCAACCACAACAAGAGCGGCAACACTCGCAAGCAATCCATTATTAGCATATGCAAAAAACAATATCTTTTTTGTGTTTATGCCTGACAGACGTGCAGCTTTATTGTTGCCACCCATAGCATATAGATGTCTGCCCCAAATTGTGTTTTGCGTATAGTAGTTATAAATAATGAAAATCAAACCAATAATAGCAAGTACTGCCGGCATACCATTATGATTCCCTAATTGATGAAATACAAACACAATGGCTGCACAGATAACTACTGTATATAACATCTCAACCACTATGTTTCCTACTGCATAACCTTTTCGTTTTCTTTGAAAATACGTAAGTAACTTTTGTGCAAGAATAATTGCGCTGATTACAATACCCACAATTAGCGTAGATATAAACACGACGTCATCGGTGGGTTCAGGAAGCCAGTGTGCGGGAAGAAAGCTGTTAAATAGTCTTGTGTATTCCGCAGGGAAAGGCCCTATATTACGTCCGCCCATTAAAATTAGGGCAACACCGCGGAATGTTAACATACCCGCTAATGTTACAATAAAGGCTGGAATACCCACAATGGCTATCCAAAAAGCCTGCCACGAACCTAGTAATACTCCAATGCCCAGACAGATGACGATTGCTAAGTAAGGATCAACGCCCCACTCGACAATTAGCAAACCTACAAATGCGCCTACGAGAATAACTACACTACCTACAGAAAGGTCAATATTTCCACCTGAAATAATACATAGTAGCATTCCGATTGCAAGTATAACCACATAGCTGTTTTGAACTATTAAGTTATTAAGGTTGTGAGGACTAAATAAAGAAACTCCATCCGGAAGCAACCATTGAAATATGAGCATGGTGAATAACAGTACCAAAAGTAATGCATACTTGCCCAAAATGTTTTTTAGTGATTTAGTCATATTATCATTTACCCCTTTATGTTATTCGTCAGAAGATGCTTTGAGTATCATCATCATAATTTTTTCTTGGTCGGCTTCTTCTTTACTCAACTCACCGATTATTTTACCTTCATTCATGACATATATTCTGTCGCACATACCAAGAACTTCCGGCATTTCACTGGAAATCATCAATACAGATTTCCCTTGAGCTATTAACTCATTTACAAGTGTGTATATTTCATACTTTGCACCAACATCCACGCCGCGAGTAGGCTCATCCAAAATTAAGATATCCGGTTCGGCAAACATCCATTTAGCAAGCAGAACCTTTTGTTGATTACCACCCGATAATGTACCTACAACCTGTTCGATCCCTGTACTTCGTACTCCAAAACGCTTTGAAAATTCTGATGCCTCACTCTGCTCAAGGTCTTTATCCAAATGGAATCCAAAATCCGTAACTCGTTTTGTATTTGCCAGTGTTATATTCGCGCGAATTTCATTATTTAGCACAAGTCCAAGAGCTTTACGATCCTCCGTAACATATGCTAGTTTGTGCTTAATCGCATCTTTAATAGTTTTTAGCTTAACTGTTTTCCCATTTATTTTTATGTTACCGGAAATTTCAGCACCATAACTGCGACCAAATATACTCATGGCAAGTTCAGTTCTGCCTGAACCCATTAGGCCTGAAATGCCTACTACTTCGCCACGGCGTATGTTAAAGTTTACTTTGTCGCACACTTTACGTTGCCTATAAAGTGGATGAAATGCTGTCCAATTTTCAACTTCCAGACATACATCACCAATTTCTTGCTTTTCTCTTTTGGGATAATAGTCATTTAGCTCACGTCCTACCATGCCTTTTGCAATACGGAACTCGTCTATTTCATCTTCATTTTTATCTAAAGTTTCAATTACCGCACCATCGCGGATAATTGTTATTTTATCAGCTACTTGCTCAACTTCTTTAAGCTTGTGTGAAATGAGAATGCATGTCATGCCCTCACTTTTCAGCTTCAACAGAAGTTTTAGCAGGTTCTGTGAATCATCTTCATTCAACGAAGCCGTCGGCTCATCTAAAATAAGCAAACGGACATTTTTTGCCAAGGCTTTTAATATTTCGACAAGCTGTTGTTTCCCCACACCAATATCTTGCACCAATGTGTGTGGTGATTCTTTTAATCCAATAATATCAAAATATTCTTGAGCACGTTTATATGTTTCATTCCAGTTAACTTTTATATGTGAACCGCGTTCATTTCCCAGAAACATATTTTCACCAATGCTCATATATGGGTTTAGTGCTAACTCCTGGTGAATAATTACTATGCCTTGCTTCTCGCTATCTTTGATCTTATTGAATCTACATTCATTACCGTCATAGATAATCTTGCCCTTATAACTGCCATATCCATATACACCACTAAGTATATTCATAAGTGTGGATTTTCCGGCACCATTTTCGCCAACAAGGGCATGAATTGTGCCCGGGTAAACGTCCATGCTAACATCATCTAGCACTGTTACTCCCGGGAATGTTTTAGTTATATTTTCCATTTGTAAAATGGGGGTAGCCACAAACATCCCTCCCATAATCTTTTTTTTGGGGGGCGTTAACGCCCCCCAATGGTTTGTCACAATGGTATTTTAACAGCTTATTACTTATCCGTAAAGCTCATCTTCAGTATAATATCCACCATCGATTAGTAGTTCTCTGTAGTTTGCAAGTGTTGCAACTATTGGAGGACTTTCGAATGTTGGGATGATACCGGTGCCATTGTCATAATCTACCGTGTTGTTAATTGGTACTGTTGTGCCGTTAACTATTGCAATAACCATTTCAACAACGTTTGCTGCTAGTACGCGAGTATCTTTAAATACTGACATTGCTTGTGTTCCGGCAATCATATTACGGACAGAAACGATATCACAGTCTTGTCCTGTTACGATTGGGAAGTCATCTCCTGCTGTCCAACCAGCATTTACTAGTGCATTTGTAACACCTTGTGCTGTTGAGTCATTTGAGCACATTACAGCATGAAGTGGGTGACCGCCCGGTGTTAGGTTGTTAAGAGCAATTAGGTTTTCCATACGAGTTTGTGCATTTTCTGTTGACCAACCATCTGTCGCTACTTGCATAATATCAGTTTGACCTGATGGAGATACAAGTGTGCCATCATCTAGGAATGGTTGCAGGATGCTCATTGCGCCTGGGAAGAAGAAGTTAATGTTGTTGTCGCCAGGATCGCCTGTGAAGAACTCAATGTAGAAAGGACCTTCTTCGTTTTCTAAATCAAGTGCGTCTCTAATGAATTCACCTTGCATTACGCCAACTAAGAAGTTGTCGAATGTTGCATAGTATGTTACAGCATCTGTGCCCATAATCAAACGGTCGTATGCAATTACAGTAACATCATTTGCTTGTGCTTGTCCAAGAACTTCAACTAGAGAGTCGCCGTCGATTGCTGCGATAACAAGAACTTCTGCGCCTGCACCAATCATGTTTTCAATTTGTGCAACTTGCGTTGGAACATCATTACCGGCAAATTGTAAGTCAACTTCAAAACCAGCTGCTGTTAGACCTTCATAAAGATTTTGTCCATCTTGATTCCAACGTTGTAAGTCCATTGTAGGCATTGATACGCCAATTCTTGCTGTTCCTGCTTCAACTGCTGGATCTTCTGCCGGGTCATCCACTGCTGGTGGATCCTCTGTTGCCGGATCTTCTACTACCGGGTCTTCTGCTGCTGGTGGATCTGCTTCTGGTGCATCCGCTGCACATGCAACTAGTGTAAACATCATTGCTAGTGCAAAAACCAATGCTAATACGCTTTTTAATTTCTTATTCATTTTTTTCCTCCTAAATAATTGTTTTCTATTACTTGCGCTGTGCAAGTTGTTGAATGTTTAATTCAAGACAATAACTTATATTGCTGTGCTCGAACAAACATTAGCACAATGATAATATACACTCATGCGATTGTCAACACATTCTTTTAATGTTTTGTAAATATTTTCGTAATATTTGGGCTTGTTTTCACTTATTTGTAGTTGTTCTTTACTATTTTCACCATATGGTATATACTGTGCCTGTATCATTTGACTAATGTGTGCTCGTGCACATTGCGTTGTGCAGAAACATAGTTAATAAATGAATATACAAACATAAAAGATTGGATTATATACTAATGGCTACTATTAAAGAAATTGCAGAACTTGCGGGAGTGTCACGAGGCACCGTTGACAGAGTTCTAAATAATCGTGGATCTGTAGACTCACGAAAGGCACATAATATTCTCGAAATTGCCAAAGCACTGAATTACACTCCTAATCGTGCCGGTAAAGCTTTAGCTGTACGAAAGAAGCAGCTTAAGTTCGGATACATACTATTTGGCAGTACATCTAGTAATCCATTCTTTCTTGATGTTGTGGCTGGTGTTGAAAGACGTGCTGCAGAACTAAGTGAGTATGGTGTCAGTGTAGAAATTCGCTATACTGATATAGAAAACCCGTCAATGCAGGTTAAGCTAATCGACGAGCTTATTGACAGTGGTATTAACGGCTTAGTTTTAACACCGATAAATCATCCTATGGTAATTGAGCGCGTGAAAACACTCACAGAGTCCGGATTTCCTGTTGTTACCGCAAACTCTGACATTCCTGATAGTGGAAGACTTGCCTATGTTGGTAGTGATTTTTACAATAGCGGTGAAACTGCAGCCGGAATGATGAATTTAATATGCGGAGGAACTGCCAACGTTGGTGTTATAATGGGTTCACCACTTGTCCTATGTCATAGTGAAAGAGTCGCAGGCTTCACAAATCGCATTAAAGAAGAGTATACAGGAATTGAAATTCTCGCAACCGAAGTTAACTATGATGATGATATTCAGAGTTATGTTGCTACTAAACGCCTATTAGAAGCACACTCCAATATTAATGCATTATTTTTGGCCGCAGCCGGTGTAGTTGGTGCATGTCGTGCTGTTACTGAAATGGATTATGAAAACAAATTGAAGATCATTTGCTATGATGCCACAGAAACTACATGTGCGCTCATAAAGTCAGGTGTTATTTCTGCTACAATTACACAAGGCCCGTTTGAACAAGGCGCCAAGCCACTGGATATTTTACTTAATCATGTGGGCATTGGACAAAAATCAGAGCAAGAATACTACTTCACAGAGATAAGTATAAAGATAAAAGATAACTTGTAACAATGATTCGCATAATAATATATTCATGCATATTCAGGTGAAAACAAATTAGGGCGTAGCAAAAACGCAGATGATTTCTCATCTGCGTTTCCTATGATGTTGGCGAAGACCTATCTTCCCGGGACGTCGCCGTCCAAGTATTTTCGGCACAGATGAGCTTAACTTCCGTGTTCGGAATGGGAACGGGTGGGACCTCATCGTAATAAACACCAACTACCGCGTGCGCTATTGCGCACGATATCTGCACCCTGAAAACTGAACAATAACTTATGACAACAAAGCGTATCCTGCCTGCATTGCAAAATTCTGATCAATAAGTAATGCTAAAGATTACTTATATAAGATCAAGCCCTCGGGTGATTAGTATCGGTCAGCTAAACACATTACTGTGCGTACACCTCCGACCTATCTACGATGTAGTCTTCATCGACCCTTACTCCA
>Ga0123355_10000196_pt1 | contig 75411 bp, 54 predicted proteins | sample TergutEmb28metaG_3_FD_89872 | JGI IMG/M metagenome (GOLD analysis project Ga0123355, IMG submission 89872) | Embiratermes neotenicus P1 segment gut microbial communities from Petit-Saut dam, French Guiana - Emb289 P1 | ecosystem: Host-associated > Arthropoda: Insects > Digestive system > Gut ...
CGAGAAATGTATTACATCCCATTGTTGGGATTGTATTATGACTCGGTGAGTGATATGTTGTTCGAGCCAGGTTATGCCATATGGTGGGAAGATGATGAAGAGCCCATAGTATCAGTTTATGATCTGCCTGTAACGGGAGCACATATTGATGGCTATTGGCTTGAGTTTGGTGCTGTTCTTCCGGCATACGAGACAATAATGCCGGCAAGCTCACCCACTCTTACATTGACAATAAGCAATATAACCAATACATCCGTTGATTTAACAGGCGAAATATTTAACATAGGCGGTGCAATAATAAGGCGTCGAGGATTTTGGCTTCGCAGAGACGACAGTCCGACTGATTTTGAAGAACATCTGGTGAATAGTAGTATTAATCCCTTCGGTATGAGAATAACTGTGACCAGTGGTCACTTGTATCATGCCCGCGCTATAATAAGAATCGAAGGTGGTACAGGGTCGATAACTAGTGGCCCGCTAACATTTAGAACGCCGGGCGGAGGCGGGTCAAATCCGACGTCATCACCGCCACCTGGCGGGTCCACGGCAACGCCGCCCCCTGGTGGCTCAACATCAACGCCACCCCCAGGCGGAACACCTACATCAACTCCTGTACCAACTCCGCCGCCGCCGATGTTGGAATTTAGTCCATCCAACGTGCCTCCGTGGAACGGTTCAGAATGGACAGCCGGTGCCGCACAGCAAACGGCCTCAGCAGTTGTCAACTCAAATCACACATGGAGCTGGACCCAAAGCAACAACACCCAGGGATGGCTGTCAGTAACCGGCTCAGGCTCACCAGGGACACCACTTTCAATTACAGTGCAGGCAAACGATACCGGCATACGCCGCGAGGGGACAATTACCGTTACATCATCGGGCTTGACGCGAACCCTTAGAATAACTCAGCAGCCTGTTATGGCTACAATGAGGGGCCCAAGGGCAATTGCGTGTTATGGCAGAAGCGGATATGTTGATGTTAATAACAGCCCGACAGCAACTACTATTGAATGTGTTAGCAGGTCCAATGTAGAGAGGCCTGTGTGGAACTTTGTTCATCTAAGCGATAATTTTTTCGCCATCAGAAACGAAACAACAGGGCGTTATTTCACGCAGACCGGTGAAAATTTGAGTCATATGGCAAGGATTTCCGGAACAGGAAATAATTACGACGCAAGACAACGGTGGCTCGTATTGCCCCAATCTAACGGAATATACAGAATCCGTAGTGTTTCGAATGGTATGTATGTACAGGAAGGAGTAAATCACTTCCTTAATAATCCCAACCTAACGCTCTCAACCCGAAGCACCAGCCACAATAGGCAATTGTGGCGGATAGGATATATTTGGAATCATGACAGTTCGACCTTCGATAGTTGGGTTGGATATTGGGATGGGACGGTTAATATCCGATTCGTGGCGGCTGGTGCAACCGGTGCATCTACGTTTTTCCAGGCTGTGGGTAACGCGCGCAATACATGGTCAGACGCATTGGGAATAACCACTAATTTTGTTACGAATCGGGCCAGCGCAAATATTAGGATTTATTGGGGCTCCCTCGATCAAATTCGATATGAATCAGGCGTTACCTGGTTTCCTAATCAGGATTTAGGTGTAGCTTTACCACCTGTAAGGCTAAGTGCCGACGGTACAGAGGGTGGAAGAGTGAGTGCAGGCCGTAGCATCTATGCCGGAGGTGCCATGCGAACGGTATACAGGCTGTTTGGCACCAATGATGACGCAATGCTGGTGGGTATATTTTCAGACCGAACACGGAGCATTGAGTTAGCCACATATATAGTTACCCATGAATTGGGTCATGCATTAGGATACTGGGGGCATTCTCCTAATTCGAGTGATGTTATGTTTGGGACTACAACACGGAACATAGACCTAGACGCAAATCTAAGGCCGGCTGAAATAGAGCACCTAAGGCAAGTCTATCGAAGATTCAGAAGATAATCCCATACTGTCATCCCGGCCTTGAGCCGGGATCCCCCTAGCCTTTCGATGAAGGACAGGGGATCCCGGGTCAAGCCCGGGATGACGGGATTGATGTGCTTGATTATGGAATCATGTAAATGTTGATTGGATTAAAGAAGGGAGCTGACTGTAATGAAAAAAAAGTATTTGCTGATAATCGGATTTATATCACTTGCGGTTGTATTACTTGCAACGGCGTATAACTCACCAAATATACAAAATAGACTACTTCACTTAACAGCAAGCATGAGATCGGCATCCGGCGGCAGCACAACCGGCAGTGGCAGTTTAGGTTTATCCGGGGAGCCTCGAACATTTGAAGATTTGGTAACGAGTGCTACGCATGTGGTAGTTGCGGAGTATGTGGGAAGGAGGTCCTTTGGGCGAGCCTTTACTGAATTTGAGTTTATTGTCCATGAACAAGTGATTGGAGATACTGCTGATACTATCTTTGTGTATACAGAGGACGCGCGTGTGATGGATGGGTTTTCTAGTGTCGATTTGCAGTTTACTACAGGCACACAATATTTATTAGTATTATGGGAAATTGCAGATGTATATTCCCGTTTCGATGATTACGGCTTAAGATTTGTAAGGGATATTATCCTTGACTTAAATGACCCGGCACGAAGCACAATGAACAACGAACCCCTGTCATTGCATTCAAGGCTAAACTTCAACAGAAATCTAACCAGAGAGAGAATCCTTTCTCATGTCCGTTCACTGCCCAGAGACCCTTTTAGACCACGGAGCATGTTTATTACATCCGAAAACCTAGAGGATATCATAAATGGTTCGCCATATGTCTTAGTTATTGAAATTAATGAACCAAGGCGTTTGGGTGGGGAGGGAATATATGCAGATGTAGGCTCAACGGATATTTATTATATAACCATAGTTGAAGTGTTGAAGGGTAATATGCAAGTCGGGGATGAGTTGCGAATTGTCTTCTATGCCGATACTGTCTTCACCGGAGAGACGCATTTGGTTTCAATTTGGCATAATGACCTACATGCTTTAACCCCATTTTTCCATACATTCACCTCCCGCAACAGCCTCCACTGCATGGAGCAGCGAGACGAAATAATGGCAATAATAAGAGGCCCAAGCCGCCCCGGAACCAGTTCCTCAGCTACGCCCACACCATCCCCAACTCCTGAGCCCTCACCCACTCCCACACCAACCCCCACACCCGTACCGGCTGGCCCCTCAAGATTTAGTGCTTCCCCATACAACCCAGACGATGCTACAGATATCCAACTGATAAATATCGAAATCGACCTGCCGGAGGATTTTGTATCCGCAGTCCTTGAGATTGACGAGCTTAATGCCATGTTCCTGCTGGAAGAGATGCACAGCATTGCAGTAGCCGCTGACGATATCACTTCAATCATCGGTGTATATGTAGGTGACCTAGAGCTAACAGATGTACAACTGCTGATGTTTAGAGGATTTACAATTGACCCTGACACCGGAGATTACACAGTTATCGCTGGTAGCTTCTCAGCAGACCGGGATTATTTCTATTTTGAGTTTGCTGGCTCGGGCACAATCGGCGCAATGATTTATGAATTGCCGACACCCCTATTGCGCCTGACTATTAACCAATACCGCTACTATTATCGCGGTGCCCAACAAACAAGCGATGCAGCCCCCTTTATAACCCAAAACCGTACCATGGTACCCATACGCTTGGTATCCGAAGCCCTGGGTGCAACTCCCCGTTGGGATAGGTCAAACCGTACAGCGTATATCTACTATAATGATACGGTGCTTCGTTTGCCTGTAGGTGAGCCGCTGCCCGATGAGATGGGTACACCACTGCTGCGTAATAATCGTATATTGGTGCCTCTCCGCTTTGTAATTGAGAACTTTGATGCCTTTACCTTCTGGGATAGGGATACTCGTGAGGTTACTGTTTTTGTTTTGGATTAAGTGATATGTATTACACGGGATAATCATAAAAAAAGAGGGGGATGTCACGTTAAGAATGCTGTAACTTCAAGGCTCGTCATCCCGGATTTAATCCGGGATCCCATTATCATTGTCGAAAGACTAAGGGGATCCCGGGTCAAGCCCGGGATGACGGGCTTTATATTACTCCTTAATGGGACAGCCCCATCTACATATTTACAAACTTGCCGCGGCCACACTCTGCCCGACTCTCCGGGCTTTTTCGTCTGGGGTGTGGATGTTGAAGGAATAATCGCCATATTCCTCGGCGATAATCTTCTTAGCCACGTCCAATATAATATTCCCGCCTTCGCCGGACATTACTCTGCCCAGTAGCAGCACATGCTTGAAACCGTACATATCCCAGTAATAAGGCAAAGTGTGCCCCAGATAACAGCCAATAGAGCGAAAGATATCGGTTATCATATCTCTGTGCTCAGGCTTACTCATCATATCTTGGACTTGCTTTAACTTCTCCCCTGGTGACATACCTTCAGCAAAGGTGATTCCGGCTTTTTCTGCCAGCTTTATTACGCCGTCTTGAGAGAAATACTTTACACCACAGCCGATATCCCCAGACCATTCGTCTTGCATTGCTTCCGGATTTGCATCCACCGGGGCGAAGGCCAGTTCATTGAGCCAGCCCTTAATGTGGCCGTTTGCGTCTACAAATCCACCAGCCTCGCTAGTACCAAATGCAAGGCCCAGCACATTGTTGTCGTTAAACTCCATTGCCCCTGCAAGGGCGGTAACATCTCCGTCATTGACAACAGCCAGGGGCACATCCCCGATTTCCTTTGCTGCGCGGATATAAATATCCTTGACTTTGGCCTCAAAATCCTCGGGGGAAACCTTAAGGAAAAGGGAGGCTATCATTGTACGATTATTAATATAAATCCCTGCGGAGCTTACCCCAATGGAGTCTACTCGCGGCATATATGATGCGGCCTTTTTCATTGCGGATACGATACCTTCGAAATGATAATCCGGGTCTGGAGTAATCTTAGGATGCCATACAACTTCCTCGCTGAAAACTGCCTCGCCGTCGATTACGGCGGAAACTTTACGGTCAGAGCCTCCCGCGTCAAAACCTATCCGGCAGCCAGTTGTTTTGCCCCCTACGGGTCTTGAAGCTTCGTTTTCCTGGGGAGTTTCTGATAGGGGCAAGCTTACAACTTCAAAGGACTGCTCATAAACCCTTGACATGGTGGCATTGTCAAAGGCGTATTTCCCTTTATCGGAATAAGCATCATTTATAAAGGATGCAAGGTCGTCGTCACCGCAGATGATGACTTTGTAACCGCCACGGGCCCATAGCAAAAATTTCACCATTCGCTCCACATAATAGCGGTCTGCCTCTTTATTGGTGCCAGTAATAAAGGTGTGATGCACGGTCCTGAGTCCGCCACCCCGCTCTACGCAGATAGCGATAGGCTTCTTCGCTTCCTTGAGAAATGCCTTGTTGAATAGAGCCATTGGGATAAATCCAGGGTCGTATATCGGGGTGCTTTTTGGGGTTATTTCGATACCTAGAAAGTTCATGATTTCCTCCTATGTGGTTTTGATGATTTGGTGTAAAGTGCTCGTTCATTGTTTAAGCTTTTATTTCGTTTTTGGTTATTTTATTAGTCTATACCAGTGTTTTTATGACAATGATGTGATGCGCTTTATCACATCATCTTTAAACCGTTCGATATATTTGACTATAAAATCCGTAGGTTCGGTGTTGCTGTAGACCAAATCAGTTATATTCAGGCCAAATTCAATCCCTTGGAAGTCATCAACAGCATGGCTAGCAAAAAAAGTTGCGTTAGCTAGTCTGCGGCCCTGAGTTGCCAGGTCATATCGTTTGCCACCTGATACTTGGCTGTCGTAAATTCCAATTAGCGCGGAGGATACATTGGGGTAGACACCGGTGTCGTGTATAACTTTGTCCTCATCGCAAAGCCAGTCCAAGGAACGCCATACTTCCATTGATATGATTTTTTTCGGGCGTTTTTCAGTGGGGATTTCTCTTAGGGCCTTGATCACATGCAAAGCTACCGCAACATGAGTATCATGTTTGTCCGCTAGATTATGGGTGTATAGATTTTCTGGTGAAGTGGCTAGAATCAGGGATTTAAGCTCCTCAGTCAGACTGCGGGTGGTTGGGTCTTTTACCTCGCCGCTTTTGTAGGATAGGAAAACTTGGGCTAAGTACCTGCCGATTTGGGCGGCGATTTTTTGCTCGGTTACGCGGACTTGCTTCATGTCATCGTCGGTGTAATCGGCATAAACCCCGGTGCGAGGCGAGCCACCTCCGTCTGTGACCACCACCCCAGTGAAGTGCCTGTCGGGGTTGCCATAGCAGGCAGCGATTGGGCCATAGGCCATACATTCGATGTCGTCCTGATGGGCACCTATGCATAGGTCTGTGGTTTGGGATAGGTTGCCCTGGCCTGGGGTAAAGATTTCTGCGTTTTTGCCTAAAAACATATAATTCACCTCTCGTGAAAATAATGGAGCTTTCCATATAGCATAGAGAGGGTGGGGTTGTCAAACGATTTTTACCTCAAAATTTATACCATCAGCTACCACGACAAAGCCTTCATTCAATACCAGCTCCCAATAATCCCCGGTAACCTTATTGCCTTCGATTTTTATGCCCTCGGCAAAAACGGCGCAATATCCGTTGTCGTGAACAAGAAAGTCATTTTTCAATTCAAGTATCTTTGCAAAATCAATATCCTTATTAGCATCCATCTTCCCGAAGTCGCCGATATATTGCACAACTCCACGGGCTGCGGTTCCAAATCCGGTTATTTCGAACTTGATACCGGCTACCGCTTTTTGCCCCTCCTCGAATATTTTCAACAGTGGCCTGGTGGTAAATGCCTCTCGGATTTGATTAAGTTCTCTCTCCCTTGTAGCTCTGTTATTCTCCTCTTCCTTGGTTATTTTCCTGTATCCATATTCATTTAAGTCGACATCTGCTGTCCCGATAGCATTTGCTAAAATTTCGCCTAAATCCGAGTTATGTTTCAGGCCTGGCTTCCAGTCGACACCAAGCTTATCAAGTACAAAGCAGTACATCGCCCCGGCCAAATAGCCCATAAACATAGGCAATGCCGGGCCTCGTGCTAATTGGGTTCTTTGTTCCATAACTTCCAAATATCCATCAGGATCGACTATCATAATTTCAGTATAAACAGCGGTGCCTTCGCTAATTTCTTCTGTTGCTTCCGTCATGGGGCCGTATTTTTTTCGCCTTAATCCCCGTGCTTGTAGGGCAGCATGAGCCGCCTTAATTTGCGCATCACCCTTATTTTTAAGGGCCTCAAGGAGCGCATCCATTTCGACAAAGAAAAGAACCCTGGCATCCAGTTCCTCTAAGTGGGCATTATTCCCTGTGTTTTCCCCTTCTCTTCCAAAGAGTGATGGTTGTACCGTATGGAAAGCTTCATGTACCAACAGCTTCATCCGCTCTTTTTCGCTATAGGTTTCGACTATGTGCCAAGGAGCCATTGCCCACCACCTGCTTTGGTACTCAAAGCCTGTTGCCGTAATCACAATATCATTCGGGAATCTTGAGCCAAAGCCCTCTTCATTGGCAGTAATTTCTCGGGTTACTTGGTCGACTATCACAAAAGGTGTACGTAGGTTGACGCCCCAAAGGCTGCCATTATCCCGTTGGCATAGTTCTTCCCATTGGGCTAGGTATTTCAATGCCTTTGTTTTGTCTAAATTTAAGGAACTTGCCATGACCATAATGAAATCCTCCTGCTTTATAATATGTGGTATGCATTAATGTTTTAATACAAAAACCCCATAAGGCTTTATCCGATGCTTACCGGCGGTCATCTCCTGTCGGGTAATTATATCTTCCATCGCTGTTTCCAAGGAAATTTCCTTTTCCTCTTCGGAGTAGTTCATTACAAAGAAATACCGATTCTTCTCATTTCGCCGTTCCTGGATTGAAACCTCTTCATCACCATTGATGGGCAAGTCCGCTTTTATCAATCCACTGTAGAAATCTACGAGGAAGTCCTCCCCTGTGCGGGGGCCTATAAAATATGCTTGGCCTTTGTCGAAGGCGTTTCGGGTAAGAGCGGGATTTCCTTTGTAAAAATCACTGCCATATGTGGCAAGCACTTCTGTTCCTGGCAATACATCAAAAATAGCACAGTGGTCAAAGGCTTCGTATTCCTTGCCGCAACTCATTATCAGAGCGTTTTTCTGGGTCGGATACAAGGAATCCGTTTCCCCAATATTTATCCCAAAAATCTCTTTAAGTGGTGACGGTAGACCCCCTAAGTACACAAGGTCGTTTTCATTAACTATTCCTAGCATATAGGTGGCTACCAAGGTTCCGCCGTTTTTTACATATGAATGGAGCTTGGTTATTAGCTCCTTGCTTGCCATGTACAACATGGGTGCTACTACCAAATCGTACCGTGTCAGGTCCTTATCCGGAGTAATAACATCCACTGGGATATTTTGCGTCCAAAATGCACGGTAATGAGTGTGCATGGTTTGGTGGTATTGCTTGTCTATGTTGTTGAATCCCTGGGCATCGGATAGGGCCCAGAAGTTCTCCACATCGTAGATTAGAGCTACTTTTGCTGGGGTGGAGGTGTCTTTGATTTCTTTTATACTTTCTAGTACATGTCCCAGTTCCTTTACATCTTTATAAACTCGGTTGCTCCCAGAATTATCATGATCCACTACAGCACCGTGGAATTTCTCCGATGAGCCCCGGGATTTTCTCCACTGAAAATACATAATGCCGTCGGCACCATGGGCTACACAGCCTAGGGAAGAAAGAAGATGCATCCCCGGCCGTTTTGGCCTGTTGATGGGATGCCAATTAACCATGCTGGGAGTGGACTCCAATATCAAGAATGGCTTACCCTTGAGACTGCGGTAAAAGTCATTGATATACGCCAGCTTGGATGCAGTAAACGCTGTGGTTTCGTAGTCATTATGCCAGGCAGGGTAGGCGTCCCATGTGACTACGTCTACCTCCCTGGCAAAGTCGGAATGGATAACGCCGGTAGATGGATAAGTGCCTCGAGTGAACAATTCCCCCATGAAGTTTGTCAGTAGCGGGATATCGGGGGTAATCTCTTTAAGGGGGGCCACTTCGTTTAGATAAAAATCTATGGTCATATAAGAAATAAAGCGTTTCCAGTCCAGGTTGTGATTGTGGACGGCAAATTCCCCAAGGGGGGATGGGGGGTCTATTTGTGAGAAATCGTTGAAAGTATGGCTCCAGAACGCGCTCCAATAGGCGTGGTTGAGATTGTCTATGGTCTGATATTTATCCTTGAGCCATTTACGGAAATTTTCCCGGCAATACTCGCAATGGCATTCTCCGTTATATTCATTGGAAACATGCCACATATAAAGGGCTGGGTGATTCTTGTATCGTTCCGCCAGTTTTCGGTTGATAATCCCGACTTTTTCCCGATACACCGGGGAAGAGAAGCAGTGATTATGCCTTGCGCCGAAGAGCATTTTTTGCCGCAGATTATTTGTCCTAAGTACCTCGGGGTATTTCTGAGCAAGCCAGGCAGGGCGAGCTGCCGACGGGGTTGCAAGTAGAACTTTGCCCCCAAAGCCGTGGATATCATCCATGATTTTGTCCAGCCATTGGAAATTGAAATTTCCCTCTGTTGGCTCAAGTGCCGCCCATGCAAAAATACCCACGCTGAAAGCATTGGTTTTCGCGTCTTTCATAAAACGAATATCATCGGCCAGAATGCTTGGGTAGTCCAGCCATTGATCGGGATTATAGTCCCCTCCATGTAAAAGTCTGTCGTTCACAATATCAGCTCCTTTTTTATAGCGAACGACTTTCGAAATCGTGATTGCGCGTCGGGCAAAACCGGCCAAAAACGCCAAGTTCGCGTTTTTGGCAGCCCCCCTTCAATCACGTTTCTCAATGTCGTTCGCTATTGCAATTTTATTTGCACACGGGCATTGAGTCAATGTATGATGGCTAAAAAGGAGGTAGCCATATGAGAAAGATAAGAGTAGCCATCGTTGGATACGGCAATATCGGAAAGGGGGTCTACGAAGCCATAACCGCATCACCGGATATGGAGTTGGCCGGAGTAATATTGCGAGATGTAAAAACCGCTCAGGTTAAGGGTGTGCCCGTAGAGCTTAAGGTTGCCGAGAAGATTAATGATTTAGGAAAAGTAGATGTGGCACTGCTATGTATTCCATCCAGGTCGGTGGAGGCTACGGCGGCAAAGCTTCTTTCTCAGGGAATCCACACCGTGGACAGCTATGATATCCATGGGGATATCTATGATGTTGGGCAGAGATTATCAGCCATAGGTAAAGCTCATAACGCCGTGTCAGTAATGGCGGCAGGTTGGGATCCAGGTACGGACTCCATGGTGCGAGCCATACTGGAAGCCGCAGCCCCCAAGGGTCTCACATACACCAACTTTGGCCCAGGGATGAGCATGGGCCATACGGTAGTTGCCAAATCCAAGGCGGGGGTGAAAAATGCCCTGTCTGTGACCATCCCATCGGGCACAGGCCTGCATCGTCGCATGGTCTACATTCAGCCGGAGGTTGGCGCAAACTTCGCCGAAATCACCACAGCAATCAAATCCGACCCCTATTTCTCCAATGATGATACCCATGTAGTCCTGGCAGAAGATATCGATGCACTACAAGATAAAGGCCACGGGGTCAACATGGTGCGAAAGGGAGTCTCGGGCACGACAGATAATCAACTTTTCGAATTTAATATGACGATAAATAACCCGGCCCTAACGGCACAAATTATGGTCTCCGCGGCCCGGGCCGCAACTCGCCAGTCGGGAGGCTGTTATACTTTGCTGGAAGTCCCGATAATCGATATGCTGCCGGGCAACCGGGAAGCCATTATCCGGCGGCTGGTATAGGATGGACATCCGTATTGCCCTATGTGACGACGAAAAGCATCAACGGGATTACCTGGTTCACCTAATAAAAAAATGGAATCCCGAGGCCAAAATCGACTGCTTTGAAAGCGCGGAGCAGTACAAGATGTTACGGGACGAAGAGGCCCCCCATGATATCCTGCTGTTGGATATACAAATGGGGGGCCAAGATGGGGTATCCTTGGCAAAGGAGCTGCGGGCTGCCAGGGAAGATATGATAATTATATTCATAACTGGGGTACCGGATTTTGTACACGAAGGCTACGATGTGGAAGCGTTGCACTACCTTATGAAGCCTGTAGATGAGAATAAGTTTTTTGTCACTTTGGTCAAAGCCGCTCAGCAAGCAATGAAAGTCGAACACCCATTGTTGTTGCAGGTGGATGGGGAAACATTGAAGGTACAAATAAAAGATATCCTATATATCGAGAGCTTTGCCCATTACTTAGAAATTGTACTTTCCTCGGATACAATCACGGTAAAAATGCCCGCATACAGGCTGGAGCAAGAACTTGGAGCTGGCTTTGTACGCTGCCACCGCTCCTACCTTGTAGGACTTAAGCATATCAGTAAAATTACCAAAACCGATATAATACTGGACAACGGAAAGGCCATACCCATATCCCGGCGGCTGTATACATCGGTCAATGCAGCGTTTATAGATTACATTGCCCGGTTTTGATGATACCGACAAAGGCGATTTTCTTCCGGTTTTGATGATGTGGTCAGATGCTTGCTAGTTGGGAGGGTTGGTATATGCAGTTTATCTTAATAGTGCTGGGTGGCGTTGTCCTAATTGCCTTGGCGATTTTAGCACTATGTGTTTACCTTCCTATCCTTGCGGACAAACGTATCTCCAACTTCCAAAACGACCTAATAGTCAAACATTACACAGAGGTTCAGCATATGTACGACCAAATGCGAGGCTGGCGGCATGATTATCATAATCATATCCAGGCAATGAAGGCATTTCTTGCCCTGGGGCAAGAGGCGGAGCATCTGGAGTATCTGAGTAACTTGGACGCGGACCTTACCAGTGTAGATAATTTGCTCAAGACAGGGAATGTAATGGTAGATGCCATTCTCAACAGCAAAATTTCCATTGCTGCCGCCGGTGAAATAAGCGTTAACGCAAAGGCCGTGGTACCCGGTGATATAAAGGTTTCGGGAGTGGAATTGAGCATAATTATCGGCAATTTGATGGATAATGCCATTGAGTCCTGCTTAAAGATATCCGACCTCGAGGCCAGATTTATCCGCATATACATAGGATGGCATAAATCCATGCTGTATATTTCCGTAACCAATGCCGCCGGGCCAAAAACCCAGGGCGGGCTGTTCCCAACATCAAAAAAATCCATGGCCCATGGTTTCGGAATAAAGCGCATAGACCGTATAGTCGCGAAATATGGGGGATTTGTGAATAGGCAAAGTGAGGATGGGGTCTTTGCAACGGAGATTAGTTTGCCGTTATAGGAGTTGAAACCACTATGTTAAAACTATTGATACTGGTTTTTGTCTTGTTTTTAGCAAGCTGCGGCAGCGACAGCTTGATTAAGACAATATATTACGAACTGGAGGCCACACCAATTATATACACCCCGACTCCGCCACCAACCCCAACTCCCGAGCCAGAGGCAGAACCAACCCCTGAGCCAACCCCCGAACCAACCCCAGCCCCAAATCTAATCCTAATCACAGGCATAATCACAGGTTTTGACGGACCTGTGTACGCCGACGGTACCATCCCTTGGTATACGGAGTGGTTTGAATTCTACATCATAAAAGATGACGGTACCCCCGCTACTATAATCGGTATGCACGAAACTGCGTTTTTGCTTGAACACGCTCCAGCGGTAGGCATGGAGATTATAGCCTATTTCTGGGATGGCACCCCTAGGATTATAAAAGATGGCGACAAACCTATGTATATCGCAGCCGCCATTGTATCCGGGGCAAGCCATTGGGCAGGCCGCGTTACCCACCTTGATGGGATTTACACAAGCATATGTGGGGAATATTCATTTGCAACCATAGACGATACCGTTATTTCATATCATGGCTGGGCAGGTATTTTCGATGATGACGGGGTAGTGCTGTTATACGATGCCTACAATTTATCCAATCGAGTTGCATGGATTAGCGTTGATATTCCTTTTTCCAGATGGCCGGAGCTGCCCGAGACAGTGAGTTTGCAGTTCACAGAGTTAATATTCCCGGCCTCCTCATTCCGGACATTGAATCTTCCTATTTATGTGCACGGAGAGGAAATCGAATCCCCGCCACCCATACTCGGCCCAGATGGAGAAACGGTTATGGTACCCTTCAGGCCTATGATGATGGCAGGGCTGGGCTTTGGCAATTATGCTCATCTTACGGCGGAGGGACGCCTAAGATTTGGCGGCGGAGGCGGCGGATCGGAAAATAGCCATTGGGAGTTGGGCAGTACAGTTGTCCGGGGGATAGGCTGGTCCTGGGATGTGCTTTGCACACCCCCTATAATAGTCGGCGGTGTAATATATGTACCGTTGCTTTCCGCCTTTGCCAATGCAGCCCCCTTTGCCCATGCATGGCTTTTTGAAGACAGAATTCATGGATACAATTCGGATTGGCTTCCTTTTGGGCCGTACCTGCCTACCAGGAGGGATGTGGAGAACCCCATAACCCCGGAACAAGTGGCTGCAATGGATATAGTGGTAAACGGAAGGGTAATCGAAGCTCCGCCTCCTATCTTGCAAGATTCGGATTTTGTGTGGATTTTGGTGCCGCTGGAGCCGATTGCCGAAGCTCTGGGTTTCAGGCCATCGGCATGGAGCAGGTATTATGATATAGGCGGTGAGATATATATAGCCCTAAGGGAGCTTAGTCTTGGGTATATGAATATGATTGTGTATGACGGGCAGATACTGATAAACGGCCCGAGATAGAGGTAAAGTTATAAAATTACCACTCGTGCATGAATTTCAACCATTCGTGCACGTTTTTTATTTGCGCGGATTTTATATGATACTCTGTCTGGGAAGCAAAACGAAAGGGTGAGGTCAATGAAGAAGCAAAAAGAAAAGCCGATTTATTCCACTGGGCAAAACACCGCTTACATTCTGAGAAACACATGGGCCAAAGACAGTAAAATGATATGGATGATAACCGCACAAATCATACTCACGGTGGCCATTGCTACAACGGCAATCTTCCTACCGGCAACTGTTGTCGAACAAATAACATCAGGGGTATCCATTGGCACTTTAGTAATCACGATTTTGCTGTTTACCATAGCACTAGCTTTAATGCACGCCGTCAACAGCTACATTGGAATGCCGTCAATGGCAAAGCGAATGTTTTTACGAAGTGGTATGTGCTTCGAGCTCCTCAAAAAAGTAATTTCCACTGATTACGCAAACCTGGAAGAAAAACGCTTCACGGACTCTAAGCAAAAGGCTCTGGATAACCTAATGAACAACTCAGCGTCACCAGAGGCAATTTATATCACTTTTACGCAGTTAGGCACCAATATACTGGGTTTTGGAGTGTATATCCTGCTGCTTGCGGCTATTAACCCATTTGTGATGGTGGTAACTGCTTCCACCGCAGTTTTTGGGGTAGTAGCAAGGCACTGGGCTAATAAATGGCGTCATGCTAATGATGATTTACGAGCCGCACCAGGTAAGCGCTTGTGGTATGTCGGAGCCATTGGCAATGATTCGAATATGGGCAAGGATATCCGGCTCTTTGGCATTGTAAATTGGGTAAGGGATGTTTTCGATGCCAACTTGCAGTTATCATATAGCTTTCATCGTAGGGCAAATATCCGACAGTTTATCGCCGATATTGTGGAGGCCGTTGCCGCCTTTGTCCGGGAGGGGATTGCATACGCCTACTTGATATGGCTGGTTATCGGCGGAGATTTGTCTGCAGAAGGTTTTGTATTAATGTTTGCCGCTGTGGGAGGGTTTTCCGGTTATCTGATGGGGATACTCTTTGACTATGCCAAGCTTGTTGAACATAGCTTCAATATTTGCCGGATACGTGAGTTTTTCGAATATCCAGAAAAATTCATACGGGAAGAAGGCGAGGCAATTTCTCATAAAAAGGGACAGGATTATTCCCTTGAACTCAAAAATGTAAGCTTTCGATACGATGGAGCCGAAGCCAATGCCCTAGAGAATATCAATCTGAGAATAAGCCCCGGCGAAAAACTTGCGGTTGTAGGTCTAAACGGCGCGGGGAAGACCACCATGATAAAACTCCTATGTGGTTTTTATGACCCGACGGAAGGGCAGGTGCTCATAAACGGCCAAGATATAAAAAAATATAACCGGGAAGATTACTACCGGCTGTTTACCGCTGTTTTTCAGGATTTCAACATCCTGCCAATAACTATTGCAGACAACCTAACAGGCGAACCTGAGAATCAAATCGACAAAGCCCGTATGGATAACTGCATACATCTGGCAGGGTTTACGGAAAAAATTGCATCTCTACCTGGTGGCGCAACTTCTCTGCTAAGAAAAGATGTGTATCCAGATGGGACGGAGCTATCTGGCGGAGAAACTCAGCGGTTAATGTTGGCCCGGGCTCTTTATAAAGACGCACCCTTGCTAATCCTAGACGAGCCCACCGCCGCCCTTGACCCGATAGCCGAAAGCCAGTTGTACGAACGCTATAATGAGCTTTCCCATGGACGAACTTCGGTTTATATATCTCATAGGCTGGCTTCCACCCGCTTCTGTAATCGTATTATTCTAATCGATAACAAGACAATAGCCGAGGAAGGTACTCACGACAGCTTGATATCGAAGGGCGGCAAATATGCGGAGTTATTTGATATCCAAAGCAAGTACTATCAGGAAGGAGATATTATCCAATGAGAAAACACATAAAGTCAATATTTCGCGGGCTAAAACTAATATCATCCTTCCCAAAACCTATATTGCAGTCATCTGCCATTTCCGCCGTTGTACGCGCTGGTATACCTTTTATTAATATCTGGTTTGCGGCTCAGATTCTCAACGAGCTAGTAGGGGGAAGAAATCAAAGCAGACTTACCTTCCTTGTAATACTGACTATCGGTCTTAATTTGCTGGGTCAAGTCGCAAATCGGGCCCTGGAAAAATGGCATGATTATTGCCGCGCGAATTTCTGGCAGCTTATGTCAAAATTAATATCTGACAAAATGCTTACCATGGACTATATCGACGCAGAAAACCCTGACATCCGGCAAAAACAGTCGGATATATGGGGGCATCACAATGGCATGGGCTTTGGGCTTTCAAGGCTTATCGAAGCATACGATGGTCTAATCCAGGGGATTATAAGGGTTGGATTATCCGTTGCATTTGCGTTCACATTGTTTACAACCCGTACGCCAGAGGGCTCCTCCTTTGCATTTTTGGATTCCGTATGGGCTGTAATTGTGGTACTACTGTTACTATGTATATCCATGTTTGTGGCCCCTTACTTTACTATGCTTGGGGGGCGTGTTTTAGCAAATGCCTCGGAGGAAAATAACCAAGGTAATCGCGTTTTTACATTTTATTTTTGGACAATGATTGGTAAAAGCGAGTTGGGCAAAGATATACGGATATATAACCAACAGGACTCTATCAGTCGCGGTGTGGAGTCATACTTCAAAAATTCGAAGTGGTTGGCACTTAGCAAAATTGTGGGGAGATATCAGTTTATCAGCAGCTTTATTAATCACACAACCAACGGGCTTATTTATCTCTTTGTGGCAATGAAAGCCTTTGCCGGGGCCTTTGGGGTAGGGAGCATTGTGCAATATGTAGGGGCGATAACCCAGTTTGCGAATGGGTTTAACGATACGCTGGTTAATCTGGGCAATATGATAAATAATAATCCCTATGCAGAAAAAATCTTTGAATTCCTAGACATCCCCAACGAAAAATACCAAGGCACCCTCCCGGTAGAAAAACGTGACGACACCGATTTCGATATAGAATTTAAAGATGTATCCTTCAAATACCCTGGCTCGGACACCTATGCACTGAAAAATGTATCCTTCAAGCTAGAAATAGGCCAACGCCTTGCGGTAGTCGGCATGAACGGCAGCGGCAAAACAACCATGATAAAACTTCTCTGCCGCCTATACGACCCCACCGAGGGAGAGATTACCCTAAACGGCATCGACATCAAGAAATATAACTACGACGAATATATGAATATTTTTGGTGTAGTCTTCCAGGATTTCGCGCTACTACCCTTTACATTAGGCCAAAACGTAGCCGCTAGCGTAGACTATGATGGCGATAGAGCCATGAAGGTACTGGAAGACTCCGGTTTCGACCGACGACTGGAGAGTATGCCCAAGGGCTTGGATACCTATATCTACAAAAACTTCGAAGAAGACGGGGTAGAAGTCTCAGGTGGCGAGGCACAAAAAATCGCCCTTGCCAGGGCGTTGTATAAGAATACTCCATTTATAGTGCTGGACGAACCCACCGCAGCCCTTGACCCCATTGCCGAATATGAAATCTACACCAAGTTCAATGAAATCGTTGGAGAGAAAACGGCAGTGTATATCTCTCACAGATTATCTTCATGTAGATTCTGCGATGATATTGTGGTTTTCCATGAAGGGGAGTTAATACAGCGGGGCAGCCATGAGGGGTTGCTTGCAGATGCCGATGGTAAGTACCATGAATTGTGGAATGCTCAGGCGCAGTATTATGCTGTAAGCGCGTAGATAATATGTAAAAGCCCCGTGTTTTTTCCAGTGGATACGGGGCTCTGCTATTTTCTTATAGCGAATTAATTCGAAATCAGTCCAGCCTGTCGCCGAAAACGTGTAGAATCGTTCACGATTTTCGGCTCTGTCTGGACTGTTTCTCATTTAATTCGCTATAATTGTTAATCATTCGCTTTACATGACAATACATGAGCCGGAGGAATATTCCTCAACTCTCGTTTTATTTCAATATCAGGAAAATACTCCCCAATAAAATCTTTCTTAAGCAAGGTATATTGGAAGGTTACAAACCTGCCCTCTGGTGCCAGATGCTTTTTGGTTTGGGCTAGAATTTGCGCGGAAACCTCCGGCGGTAGGCTGGCAAAGGGCAGACCGGAGATAATGTAGTCTGCTTGGGGTATATTATTTTTTTCTAAGTATGTTTCCAGATTAGCGGCAGAGCCGTATTCTATATTCAGGTTGGGGTGGTGTTGGTATTTTCTCGTCAGAAGGCTGTGAAATTCTTGGTTGTTTTCTATTAGAAGAACAACGGTGTCAGGGTTGCGGGCTTGCAGTATACGGTCCGTAAAGACCCCAGTACCTGGGCCGTATTCCACGATGTATTTAGCAGTGCCAAAGTCTATGTCCGCTACCATTTTTTTGGCCAAATATTTAGAAGAGGGCCATATGGCCCCTACTGTTCTTGGTTTTGTGATGTATTCTTTTATAAATGAAAGTCCGCTCATTGAGACTCCTTTAGTTTATCAGTGATTTTTATTAGTAAAGCCCGGATTTCATGTGCACAGGTGCGGTATTCCTCTAAGCTGCCGCCGAAAGGGTCGGAAATGTCTTTGCCTTGGCCTGCATATTCGCACAATGTGTAGATTTTACTTTTGGCTTTTGGATAGTCTGATAGCAGGATTGCCCTGTGGGTACCTGTCATGGAAAGTATCAATGTTGCGTCTTGGATTAAGTTATCAGATATTAGACATGCTTGATGGGCGGCCAAGCTTAACCCGCATTCTTCCATGACAGACAGGGCATGGCGGCTTGCGGGTTGGTTGGCCCAGGCATTTACACCGGCGGACAGCACATCAGCGGTTAGGCCGGCTTTTGTAAATATATCGGCGGCCATTGCCGCTGCCATTGGGCTACGGCAGGTATTGCCTGTGCATATGAATATGATTTTATGGCTAGACATGGATTACACGTCCTTCGGCAGCTTTTTTCATGCGGTCCATTATCGCTAGGCCCAGGCCGTCTTCGGCAGGGGCTTGCGCGTAGATTATGTCTACTTCTAGGATATCGAAGTGGCGTAGGTTGGCGTATAGGTTGCGGGCTATTATTTCAGGGGTTTGGCCTAGTGGGAGACAGATTGCACCGGATATATTAATATTTGCAAGAATGCCTATTTTTTGGCCTGTGGTCTTTGCTGAAATGTATTCTGCTATGTCGGTTTGATTGCCGACAATTAGGGTCATTGGAGCTTTGGGTGCATAATGGCGGTATTTCATGCCAGGGGCCCGGGGCGCACTCATCCCGTCATCCCGGGCTTGACCCGGAATCCCCGCAACTTCTGCAATCATTTCAGATGTTACGGCACCGGGGCGCAGTATTACAGGCACCGGACCGGTTACGTCTACAACGGTGGATTCCACCCCGACCTCTACCGGGCCGCCGTCTAATACATAATCAATTGACCCATCAGAAAAATCTGTCACTACATGCTCCACCTTGGTAGGGCTTGGCGTCCCAGCTTTATTGGCACTGGGAGCTGCAACAAAACATCCCGAGGCTCGGATTACTTCCAGAGCCATGGGATGGGAGGGCATTCTTATGCCTATGGTATTGGCGGTACGAGATGGATGGGCACCTAGCCAGGGGAGTAATTCCGGTTTTTTATTGGCAACCACAGTCAAAGGCCCTGGCCAGAAGGCATTTATTAAGTCCCAGGCATATTGAGGCGGTGAGTTCGCTAGCTTTTCGAAATCACCTGGATTTGCTATATGCAAAATAAGGGGGTTATCTCCCGGGCGGCCCTTAGCACTATATATCCGGGAAACCGCATCCGGATTAGTTGCGTCGCCCCCAAGACCGTAGACTGTCTCCGTCGGGAAAGCAGCTATGCCGCCATTTGCGATAATTAACCCAGCTTCTGCTGGATTTACGCCCCTTGGCAGCATTTTTTGTACTTTTTGCCGCTGCCGCAGGGGCAGGCTTCGTTGCGGCCTGTTTTGGCCTCGTTACGCACTACTGTGTGGGAGCTTTTTTGCTCTTTGTATAGCTCTTTTTGCTTTTCTGGGGTAAAGATATTCTCCCATTCTGGTAGGGTGTAGAGATTTTCGGCTTTGTAGGCAACCATTTGCTTGTACAGCCGATCGAATTCGATATCGACGGCTATTAGGGTATCTTCTTCGATTGTTTCCAGCTCTGGTAGGCCATCTACACATTCGTGGATGCCGTCTAGGAAGGCAAACATATGGGTTGTGGTAAGGCGCAGCTCAGTTGCAAGCTTGGCTACGGTGCCTTCCAGTCGGTTGTTTTTGGTTTTTAGCATGTTGGCGTATACGGCCTTTTCCTTGGCAAGGTAGTCGTCCCATACATGCTTTACGGGTTCACCTTTAGTGTCTAGGGATATGCGTTTCCATGCGTCTTGTAATGGCATAATTTCAGCTCCTTTTCAAATCTTCATTCCATTTTACTGTATTTGCCTATATGTTGTATAGCCCACTTCCATTAAAGTTAAACCCTCCGGGGGCATGGTCTTTCCTGCTTGGGTTCGGTCACGGGATTGGATTATGCCGGAGATGGCGTTGGTGGGTAATTTGCCAAGGCCGACATACATAAGGGTACCGGCGATTATCCGCACCATATTGTATAGAAAACCGTTGCCGGTTATGGTAATTGTAATATCATCGGTGACGGTACAATCATAGATTTCCCGGGTGGTGGTTTTGGCACTCCCGCCTGTTGCCATAAATGCGGCGAAATCATGATAGCCTACTAAATCCTTTGCGGCGGATTTCATTGCGTCTATATTAAGTGGCCGAGGGACATACGCGCTGTAGCGGTTTACTAGTGGGTTTGGAGTGCTGTGTATTTTGTAGGAATATGTTTTGAACTTTGCATCGAATCGGGGATTAAAATCGTCGGGTACTGCTTCGGTAGCGGTTACGGCAATATCCCGCGGCAGATATCCGTTAATCACCTGGGGCAGTTTTTCCAGGGGGATATTTACGTCAGCATAAAAAGATGCTCGCTGCCCAAGGGCGTGTACCCCGGCATCGGTGCGGCTTGCTGCTCTGGTTACAATGGGCTGGTCTAGGAGAGCCGACAACGCCTCCTCAAGCTTTTGTTGGACGGCAATGGCATTATTTTGCCGCTGCCAGCCGGCATAATCGGTGCCGTCGTAAGATAGAGTTAATAATATTTGCATAAAGTCACCCGCCCTATTGTACAAAAATCCATATGACGTCATACGGGTTTTCTTGTGCATAATGTCATAGAACACCTTGCAGATTTCATAATAAGCATAGCTTAACTTGCTACTTTATTCAATGAACCTCTTCAGAAGTAGGGAAAACAAGCATGAAGTGCAGCTTGTTTTCTACCTCTGAAGAGGCCTAATGATTTGACCTGCTGCCCTCACAAGTGGTATCTTTCAAACCAAATAGCGACCGTGGAGGCGGCTCTGCCGCCCCCACGATGCACTTCCAGGAGGAGTTATATGCAAAAAAACCTTAGAGAAATCGTTATCTCGGCTATGCTTGCTGCCTTGGCCTTTGTATCCATGTTACTTATCCGCTTTCCCATGTTTGCGCCTTTTCTTTCTTATGACCCAAAGGATGTAATAATTATCATCGGCGGGTTTTTATTTGGGCCCCTTGCGGCAATATACACTATTGTTGTTGTGGCCTTGGTTGAGATGATAACCATTAGTGAAACCGGTTTCTGGGGCCTACTTATGAATATCATCTCTAGCACGGCTTTTGTGATACCGGCAGTGCTTATATATCGCTGGAAGCGTAATCTTGCCGGTGCAGTAATTGGCTTGATTGTGGGCGTTATTGCTGTCACAGGGGTTATGCTTCTTTGGAATTATCTTATCGTGCCCCTGTATGTGCCCCATGTAGTCCGGGCGGATGTTGTGCCTATGCTTGCCTCGGTTTTCCTTCCTTTTAATCTTGTAAAAAGTGCCCTCAACGCTGCCATTGTAATGCTTTTATACAAGCCTGTATCTGTGGCACTTCAGCAGGCAGGGCTGTACCAGCCTCAAGCCGCTGCCCCCAGAGGCAGAATTAATATCTGGGTACTAGTTATTTCTGCCTTTGTAGTGTTGACCTTGATTCTAATAATCCTTGCGGAAAGAGGCGTCTTTTGATGGACAACTGGGCAATCCTGAACCTGGAACCCACTGATGACCCAGAAGGGGTAAAGCAGGCCTATATGACTCTGCTGCCTAAGCATAATCCTGAGGATGACATTGAGGGCTTTCTGCGTCTCAGAATGGCGTACGAGGAAATCCTAAAAGAAATCGGCTCGAATGACAAAGCCCCTGATACCCCTCATTCTTTGTTTATCAAAGACGTAGAAGAAGTCTATAAAAACTTTCCACTCAGGTGCGACATTGATTCCTGGAAAGCCCTACTTGAACAGGAGGTTTGCCAGCGGCTAGACATGGTGGACCAGGCGGAGTGTCTGCTTATTCAGTTTTTGCTGAATAATTTCTTTCTTTCCAGGGATGTATGGGCATTATTGGTCCGGCATTTTGACTGGGAAACCAGGGCTGAGGCCTTGAAACAAGATTATCCGCCCCAGTTCATGGACTATGTACTTAAAAAAATGACCGAGGATGAGTATCCAAAGTTTGGCCTGTTTAGCCCAATGGAGGACAATCTGCCTTACGATCAGTGGATATCACTGTTTTTGGAAATAGATGCACTTATTAATGCCAATCAAATGGAAAGCCCAGCTCTTGGGGAAAAGCAAGTCCAACTGGAAGCTCTTCCCTTGAGTCATCCATACTACAATATACTGATGGCAAAATTGGAATCAAGCAAGGGGGAGTTTGAAAAGGCTCTTGCTATTATGGAGCCTGTGTATCAAGAATATCCTCAAGATATTAAAATACAGATTGCCCATACCGCTATACTGCCCCACCTTGACAGGGGAGAGGAAGCGTTGGCCCGATTTGAGGAAATGCTTGAAGAAACCCCGGCTTTTGTAGACGCAAAAAGGGGCATACTAGGTGTCTATATTCAAATGAAGAATTATGAATCCGCCGAGACATCAATCAAAGATATCCTGGAAACCAATCCCTATGATTTATTTGCCCTATCAGCCGAGCAGCCTGTGGCGGCGGAGCTCGCCATATTATATGAAGAAAAAGTCCAGGCCAACCCCTCAGACACAAAAACCTTGCTGTCTCTGGCAGAAAATCTAATAAAAAGCCAGCAGAAGGAAAAATGCTTGGAGGTCCTTGCACAGTTGCCCGATGAAGAACCCGAGCCCAAAGCCTTAGAGCTTAAAGCCATGTGTGCCATTATGGAAGGGGATTGGGAGACTGCACTGAGCTTCTATGAAAGCTTGATAAAAGTGGAGCCAAAGCTGTCCTATTATGGCAATGCAGCAACATCCCTTAATAATTTGGGGCAGCACAATGAGGCAATAGACTATGTTGCGACAGCAATAGAAAAGTTCTGTGAGTCGGCGACCCTCCATGATAAAACCAAGCTTTACGCTATACAGTGCCAAGCCGCAACTGCCGCAGGTCGTTTTGATATGGCAATCAAGGCCCTGGATGCAGGACTGGAGATTAATAATCGTGACCCACATCTATGTGCCCAAAAAGCCAATCTTTGCTGGCAGACTGGACGATATAGCGAGGCAATGGACCTAAGCGACTTGGCGTTGAGCATTTTCCCATATATGACTGACCCCTATGTTGTGCAAATGGAAATCTACCATAGGGAAACCATGTACGAGATGGTACTGGCCATTGCCGCAAGGGCGGAAGCAATAGGCTACAACAGTCCTAAAATTGGCTGTCATAAAGCTGAAGCCTTACGGATGCTGGGGCAATATGACCAGGCATTGGAAATAATGGAAGAGTTGGTTGTTGCGGAATTTGACGAGGGATATATAGATGCAATTTATACGGAAATGGCCCAGCTTAAGGATGAAATTGGGGACTTGGAAGACGCGATTTCCTATATCTGCAAGGCTCTTTTATTAGGCGGGGAGGATAATCCCCCCAGGCAATCCATTCAGGCCAATATACTCCGCAAGCAGGGATTACTTGGTGCTGCAAAGTCCATCTGCAATGAAATAATCGACAAGGCACCGGGCTACATACCGGCGAGGGTAGAGCTTGGTCATATTCTAGTGGATGAAGGGGACTTGGTAGGGGGAATTGAGCTATTCGAATCTGCCATATCCGTAGCGGAAAATTACGAGCCCTTTTATGACCGGATAATTGACCTATTTATGAATTCCGAACATAGCGAAGAAGCCTTGGATTGGACACAGAGAAGGCTAAATCGCTTTGAATCACTGCCCAACCGGATATATGTGGCCATAATGCATGTACGCCTGGGACAATTTGAGCTGGCGGAAGAGGCATATAAAAAAGCCATAGAAATCTATCCGGATGCCCCTGACGGTCCCAGATACTACGGTCTTTTTTTGCAAAACAATAGGCGATACAAGGAAGCGGTTGAGCAGTTTGAAAAGTCAACTCAGCTGGCACCCGGCCAGTTAGATTTGCTTGAAAGCATAGCCTTCTGTTATCAGGAAGAAAAAGAATATAACAAAGCCCTCGCTGCCCTGGATTTAGCAGAAGAGACCGAGAACCCCTACAACGAGGGGGCACTGGCTATGCGCCGAGGCGTAATCTACGAGGATATGCTTCGCCATGAAGAGTCACTTGCGCAAATGCTAAGGGCGGCAAGCTTACCGGATAAGCTGGACGGGGAATGGCAAATGTCCTGGATATACACACGTATAGGCCTTAAATATTCCAAAAATTTTAATGATGCAGCCAAGGCAATGGAATACTTGAACATGGCAATAGAAGAAGATGAAGATTGCATAGATGCTGTTGACTACATGGGTGATATTTATATGTATGCCCATAAGGACTATGAAAAAGCTATAGAGTGCTACGCTCAGAAAATAAAGTCGGACCCCACAGACCCCCATGCCTATGTAACCCGGGGCCTTGCATACACAAAGACAAAGCAGGACGCAAAGGCTAAAAAAGATTTCAAGAAAGCCATTGCATTGTTCGAGGAAAAATCTCAAGAGGATCCATCTCCCTGCTGGCAGGTGTATATCGCCAATTGCCGATTGGGCCTTAAGGAAATAGACATGGCAAGGGGTTTGTTCGAAGAGGGCCTTGCTACGCCGGAAAAACCCGGGGCCTGGTGCAATAAGCCCCAATGTGATGTGTGTTTGTATAGTCTTGGGCAGATTTGTGAATTGGATGGCAATTTCGCGGAGGCATTGGAATACTATAATCAGGCTATATGTATCAGCAATTCCATTAAGCATAATGTAGCTCGGGATGAGATATTGGACAAAGAATAGAGCTCGTCACCCCGGGCTTGACCCGGGGTCCCCCAGTCTCTCGACAATGGTCAGGGGATTCCGCGTCAAGCGCGGGATGACGTGATTATTGTTTGCTAGGTTCATAATTCATGGTAAAATCCTCTCAACGCCAAATGATGAGAGGATTTTTATTATGAAACTAGAAAAAATCTATCAAGACCCTACCGTTGTTCATATTGGTAAGGAAGCCCCTCGGGCCTATTACATCCCCTTCCAAAAAGGAGCAATCCCGGCCTCAGATGGCCGCCCTGTCAATCTTCAAAGAGGCAAATCCCCCCATTATCAAAATCTAAACGGCGGCTGGAAATTCCAATTCCACCCCAATCATCACTCCGTAGACGAGGACTTCTTTGCCCTAGACTACGATATTTCTTATTTTGATACCATTACCGTCCCATCCTGCTGGCAAACAGAAGGATACGACATCAACCACTACACCAATGTAAACTATCCAATCCCTACAGACCCTCCATATGTTCCTCTGGAAAACCCGGTAGGCCTGTATTGCCGGGATATATCATATCCCGCAGCCTGGGCTGACAAGGAGCGTTATCTCACATTTGAAGGGGTAAACTCATGCTTCTGGCTATGGGTAAACGGCGAGTTTGTTGGCTTTAACAAAACCAGCCGCCTTCCCGCGGAGTTTAATGTAACAGCTCATACTCGCCCTGGTCCCAATAGAATCGCTGTCTTAGTCATGAAATACTGCGATGGCTCCTACATGGAAGACCAGGACTGCTGGCGGTTTAGCGGTATTTTCCGCGATGTATATATGCTGGCAAGGGACAAGGCCCATGTAAAGGATGTGTTCATCACAACCACAGGGGGAAAAATTGAAGAGGCAGCGGATATTAACTGCGAAATAACCGGTACCCCCGATCTTGCCGTAAACATAAAAATGACATCCCAGTGCGGCTGCAAGGAGCTTGGCAAAGTTACCGCAACATTGGACAGCAACGGCAAAGCCACCGTCAATCTTCAAATAAAGAACCCCAAACTCTGGAGTGCCGAGTGGCCTTATCTATACAAAATTATAATCGAAGCCGGTGAAGAAGCCTTGGTTTTTGACACTGGTATCCGCATAACTTCATTTTTACCTGACGGAGCCTTTGCCGTAAGTGGACGCCCGGTAAAGCTCAAGGGTGTAAACCGCCATGACTTCCACCCGGATTTTGGTCAGACCATACCCCTGTCCTGGATGGAAGAAGACATAAAAATTATGAAACGCCATAATGTAAACTGCGTCCGTACTTCTCATTATCCTAACGACCCGCGGTTTTATCTACTGTGCAACTACTACGGCATGTATGTAATGGATGAAGGAGATATGGAAACCCACGGTATGCAGCGTATAGACCAGTGGGACTTCCTGGCAACAGACCCAGCCTGGAAAGCCTGTCATGTTGACCGTATGATTCGTATGGTGGAACGGGATAAGAACAACCCCAGCGTTGTAATGTGGTCACTGGGTAATGAATCAGGCAATGGCCCCAACCATGACGCAATGGCTGCATATGCAAAAAATCGTGACCCTGGCCGCCCGGTTCACTATGAAGGTGCAAATGTTTATCAAACCGCAGAGCCAGACAGCTTTGACATGATTAGCCGGATGTATCCTCCTATAAGCTGGATGAAGGAGTACGCCGCCGACCCTGCAAAGCCACGTCCTCTTTTCCTATGCGAATATTCCCATGCAATGGGCAACAGCCCAGGAGACTTGAAGGATTACTGGGATATTATCTACAAGACCCCCAAGATGATTGGCGCATGTATTTGGGAATGGTGGAATCATGGCATCAGAGCCAAGCGTTTTACGGATTTCGAAGGCAAGGTATACACCGTCCCTGCCCTCAATTACAAAAATGCCCTGACCCAACTTGGCCTGATTCAAGAAGAATGGGAAACCATGGACTGTGTGGAATTCTGGGCATATGGGGGAGACTTTGGCGACAAACCCCATGACGGTAATTTCTGCATGGATGGATTAGTAACCCCGGACCAACAGCCTAAATCCGCGCTGTTGGAAGCCAAAAATATCTACGGACCTATAACCGCTAAATGGAGCAAAAACGGCGATATAGAAATCCGCAACTGGTACGATTTTAACGACCTGTCTCATATCTACCTGGTATGGACTGCCCAAAAAGGCGGAAAAACCATAGCCCAAGGGGAGGTTTGCCAGCTAAGCGCACCTGCCCAAGGTAGTCAAACCATAAATCTAAACCTGGAAACTGCCCCCGACGCCATTAACCTATCTTTCCGATACAAAGGCAACAGAGGCGGCTGGGCCCCACATGGCCATGAAGTTATCCACAGGCAGTTACTACTCAACTCTCAGGCTGTGGAAAACTGTGTAAAACCAGCGATTTCAACCCCATTGACTGTGGAAGACGGGGAAAACTCAATACGCATAACTGGCTTGGACTTCGAATATGTATTTGACAAGCTGTTAGGCACCTTTACCGAGCTTAGACTAGGCGGAGCAGATGTTATCGTTTCTCCAATAACCCTGGATATCTGGCGGGCCCCAACGGATAACGATGTTCCCGTCAAGCAGCATTGGCTCGAATGGGGCTTGGACAACGCATACCCCAGGGCATATGAAGTAAAGCTACAGGAAAAAACCGACGACCGCTGCGCAATATATGTAAGCTACGCATACAATGGAGTCCCTCATGCCCCGGTACTCAAGGGCCAGGCGACCTGGACTGTTACAGCGGAGGGCAAGCTAACCTATTCCACCACAGTAAAGGTTGCTGAGCGGCTCCGGAAAATAGGCTGGGGCTCCGAAAAAGACGAGCAAGTATATCTCCCACGCTTTGGCCTGCGTCTGGAGCTACCTGAAGACACCAGCCAGGTATCCTATTTGGGCTATGGCCCTACAGATTCATATGTGGACAAAAAACAATCCGCGTACAAAGGGTTGTTTGACACCACCGTAGATAAAATGAATGAAGTCCACGAATATCCACAGGAAAGCGGTGCCCGCTATGGTGTGGATTACGCGTGGATAACCAACCAGCGAGGCATGGGAATTTTGGCGACCTGCGGCGATACCCCTATGTCTCTGAGCGTATCCAACTACACCAATCATGACCTGGCAGAGTCCAAGCATCCTCACGAGCTTACAAAGCTGGAGACAACGCGTGTTCATCTGGACTATAAAAATACCGGAATAGGCTCCGGCTCCTGTGGCCCGTCAATGGAGACAAAGTATCGCTTTGAGGAGCGGGAGTTTAGCTTCACGGTTTCGATTCTGCCTGCATTCCGGGAGGATTGGCAGTAATTTGGCTACAGATGTAAACTTTGTCGTTTTGACCAAAGGATTAAACTTGTTTTTTGTGTAATTTTAGGATTATCTTGATTTATTTATGAGTATATTCGCTGTTTTAGGGAGGGGAAATGATGCACTTTTCTCAGTACACGGATGTGAATACCTTCTATGCCGCAACCAAGGATATTTTAATGCGCCACGAGGCCCAGAACGTAATACCCTTGGGTAATGCACTAATCGGAGTGCGCGGTATGGATAAAACTGATTGGCGGGACCCCGCCAACTGGTTTATGGCCACGGTCTCAGACCATAGTGGCATTCACCTTACCGCCATCATGACCCCTCCCCATAACCTAGCCATATACGCCACGGACAATCAAAACAATCCCCAGGCAATCTCCTGCTTAATTGAAGGGCTGGTTCAGACCGGTGTAGAAATCCCAGGTATCCTCGCGGAAAAATCCCTGGCGGAAATGTTTGCACCACTGTATTGTGCCCGGCATCTCAAAGCCGCTAAAATTCAAATGAATCAACGGATATATGAGTTGACCGAGGTCAATCCTGCAATCCCAAAAGCCCCACTGCGTCTGCCCCAGGAAAGAGACCTATCTTTTTTGCCTTACTGGAACGAGCATTTTATGCAAGAGGGCCTGGACAAAGCCTTTGCCCTAAATGATGACGCAGAAGCCCATCGTCACCTAATCCGCATGGGCCACACCTATATAATGGAAGTGGGAGGCACCCCAGTATCCATGACCAAAATAACCCGAAGGCTGGAAACAGTCTGCGTAATAGCCGGAGTATACACCCCTCCATATTTCCGAAGAAAAGGCTATGCCACAGCAGCAACAGCCGCCGCTAGTCAAATAGGCCTAAATCAAGGCTACAAGAAAGTCGTCCTCTACACTGACCTAGCCAACCCCACCTCCAATAGCATCTATCAAAAAATTGGATATCGGCCTATTGGGGATTCCTTGATGATGGGGTTTGAGTAGAATTACCCTACAAATCATGAAAATTTTTTCTTTCACAAATTGGAGTTCCACTAACAACCAATCATAGGTAATATTATCTCAAATAAAGGAGCTAGAAAAATGACCAAACCAACAGTAGCATTGCAACTGTACACAGTACGGGATTTTGCCGAAAAAGATTTAGCAGGCACCTTGGCCAAAATTAGTGCCATGGGTTATGAGGCGGTAGAGCTTGCCGGTATGTACGGCCTTAAAGCCGTAGAGCTAAAGCAAATGCTGGATACAGCGGGTCTTAAAGCTATCAGTGCCCATGTGCCCTTTTCGGTCCTCGAGGCAGATGTGGCTGGCACCGTTGCCGATTACAAAACCCTAGGCTGCAAAGTAGTAGCCATCCCACATATGTCTCTAGAGCAGTTGCCCGGCGGCGTGGATTTTGAAAAGTCAAAAGTCGTGCTTGAAAAAGCTGCCAAGCTATGTAATGAAGAAGGCTTAGTCTTTGGATACCACAACCATCATTTTGAGTTTGAAAAGCTGCCTTGTGGTGCCTTTGTACTGGACGCGTTGTTTAACGAGTTCCCTGCGGCTGACCTTCAAGCCCAAATTGATACAGGCTGGGTAACGGTTGCAGGACAGGACCCTGTATCCTATATAGGGAAATACAAAGGCCGCTGCCCCGCTGTCCATCTTAAAGATGTTGTTAGAGTTGATAATGAAGGTAAAACCGTAGAGCTATTGGGCTCAAGCAGCATGTTAGAGTCTGGCGAGAAATTTGAAGACCGGCCCGTGGGCCAAGGCATCCAAAATATGCCAGCGGTAACCAAGGCTGCTGTAGAAGCAGGGGCATTTATTTTTGTTGTAGAGCTTGACGAAGCCGTAGGCATAACCTCCCTTGATGCTGCCAAGGAAAGCCGGGAATATCTAAAATCTATCGGATATTAATACGTTAATGCCAGGTTTTCACATCTTCAAAGAAATTGCCGGCTTTGCGAAGTGCCCGTTTGCTGTCTCGTTTTATGCGGCGGCGTTGTTTTTCGTCGGTCATAAGTCCTGCGCCGACAATCACGCCAACAGCCAGGCCACCGATTAAACCGCTGGTAAATCTGCTCATGTTTTCACCCCCTTTTTATCATATACATCCAGTATGTACCGAGTGAGCAGTGATATACTAAGAAACATACGGTAAGAAATGTTTTCAAGCATTGATATAAATTAAATTATAGCGATTGGATGTGATTGATATGGGAAGACGCGGCGGAGGTAGAATGGGCGGCGGATTTGGCGGCGGCCGCTCCAGTGGTGGTCGCGGATTTGGCTCTGGAGGTGCTCGTCCCGGAGGTAGCTTTGGCGGGGGAAGCAGACCCGGTGGCGGACTTGGCGGCCTCGGAGGAGGCAGACCAGGCGCAGGCCGAGGCATGGCTCCAAGACCGGCTCCACGGCGTGGGGGCGTAGGCAGTTTTGGTGCTGGAATGGGCGTCGGAATGGGCCTTGGCATGATGGGCGGCAGACGTCGACGCGGCTGGGGCGGCGGCTGGGGAATGGGCCGTAGGCGTCGTATGATGGGTGGCCCGATGATGATGGGTGGAGGCGGCGGTGGCTGTAGCGGATGTTTTGGCGGCCTGCTCGCTATTATCCTTGTGATTATTGTGTTAGCTATGATTGGAATGTTTTCCAATTTTGCATTTCCCATTGGAGGGGGTGCAAGTCCGAGAGGCGTTACATCCAGCCGTCAGGTAACACCTTCCACGGTAAGCAGGACAGCACTTCCCAGAGGAAGTGCGGATTCCTCTGTGCCTATGTATGTGGATCACCTTGGATTGATTCGTAATTCCACTGCCGCAAATCGCGGCCTAACCAATTTCCATGATCGCACAGGCGTGCGTCCGATTCTTTACATTGTTGGTCCGGCGCAGTTTGGTGGTGAGAATTGGCCTTCAGATGCACAATTGGAGATTTTCGCCCAGGATGCATACAGCTCTATGACTGATAACGAAGCCCATTTGCTATTGCTATTTTTCTATAATGGTAACCCAGATGGATACGCTATGTGGAATATTGCGGGCCGCCAATCCCTTACTGTCATGGATGGTGAGGCCTGGGATATTCTTATGGATTATGTAGAATTGTATTTCTATCAAAACATGCAATGGCATGATCGTTTTTCACGGGCTTTTGATGAAGCCAGTCAGCGGATTATGACCGTAACACGCTCTGCATGGATACCTGTACTGGTGGTAGCCGGTATTTTACTGATACTACTGTTGCTATTCAGATGGTGGAGGAGCAAACAAGAGCAAAAGAATGCGGAAGCCGAGCAGCTGGAACGCGTACTGGCGCAACCCTTAGAAACCATGGGCAACCCAAGCGACCCGGCGTCGCAATTGGCCCAGCAATACACAGATGATAACAATGACAATAGTTAGTGAAGGAGTATGAGGGCGGCTTCGCCGCCCCCACCTGAAAATATATAATATCTATAGGAGGTAACACACATGAGTATTTTAGGACGTTTCAAAGACATCGTATCATCCAACATCAATGCCCTGTTGGATAGAGCCGAAGACCCTGCCAAGATGGTGGATCAGTACCTACGTAACATGACCAAAGACCTTGCCGCGGTAAGGACCGAAACCGCAGGTGTAATGGCAGAAGAAAGCCGCACCAAGCGTTTGGTTGACGAAAACAATAAAGAGGTAGCCAAGTTTACTGACCTGGCAAAAAAGGCCCTAATGTCCGGCAATGAAGAGGACGCAAGGGTATTTCTGACCAAGAAGCAAGAGCTTGAAAACGTAGGCGCAGGCCTGCAAACCTCTGCTGCACTGGCCCATGAAAACGCAGTAAAAATGCGCCAGATGCATGATAAGCTGGTAAAAGACATTAATGCTCTCAATGCCCGTCGCCAGACCATCAAAGCCAAAGCCGCTGTGGCCCGGACTCAGGAAAGAATCAACAAAACCACCGGTGCCTCCGCTACATCAGGCGCAATGGACGCCTTTGGAAGAATGGAAGAAAAAGTGAATCGCCAGTTGGACATGGCTGCCGCAAAGGCAGAGCTTGACTCTCAGCCTTTTGACGAAGCCCTTGCACTGGAAGAAAAGTACCGTGGTGTAAATATTGACTCTTCGGTATGTGATGAAATGGCATCCCTGAAGGCACAACTGGGAATAAATTAAAGAAATACATGTTCAAAGCCGTCTCGCTAAATATAGTGAAATCAATGAGAAACGGTCTCGCTCAAGCGGCACCCTGAAACGCCGAAATAAGGCGTTTTAGGGCGATTTTGCCGCGACAGGCGAGACCGATTTCGAACTATTTCACTATACATGGCGAGGCGGTTTTTTATATGCTAGGAAATTGCATTCGCAATTTCGCTGCGTCCTGTCGGTGGAGTGGTTGGAGTGTGCTTTGCTAGCTTACGGCATTCAATTTGATGCGTGGTGGTATGTATGGCACCATACGCATTTTTTCTGTACATATTCTGTTATAGCGAATTAATTCGAAATCAGTCCAGCCTGTCGCCGAAAACGTGTAGAATCGTTCACGATTTTCGGCTCGGTCTGGACTGTTTCTTATTTAATTCGCTATAACTTAGTAATTAAGCCAATATCGTACTTGTGAATTGCTCATTGGACTGTATTGCTGTACTAGCACAGTAATACAATAGGTGCCTAATAGTTTTCTAGTGCTAAAAGGTGATCTTGGCGTATGTAGCCGACTTTGCCCGACACACAATCACGATTTCGAAAGTCGTTCGCTATAGCATACCAAAGTCTCTTGGTTTATATGAAAAATAACTTCGTTTTTAACATAATGCGCAAAGAAAAACTAACTTTGTTGCGACTATGTGACGATTTATGTTAAAAAAATAATACACGCATCCACAGAATTAATTTCCTGGGAAATGAAAAATTTATTGTATTATTTCCCGAAATATTTGGGAAATACGCGTAATACTTTGGAATATTCCATATTCACCTGTCAATGCCATAACGCCCAAATATAAATATTTCTAAAAAAGCTTGCCAACTTGTGTCGGATACTGTATCATCTGTGGTCATGTGCAAATACGTGGAAATTCGGCAAAAAATACGAAGAAATAATTGATTTGTTGTGATTGGGGTTATAGATGAAGATGAGCTAATCAGTGGTATATATGCACGGACCTTTTTTACGGCGAGTACAATAAAATAAATATATGAACCAAGGAGGAGAAGTATCATGAGTAACGAAAAGACAGTGCAATATACGCGAGGTGCACGGGCAAGGCGTGTGGTCGCGTTGGTTTTGGCTGTTGCCTTGTTGGCGTCTACGTTTGCTTTTGTTTTTGGTAGTGCGGTTTATGCGGAAAATGGTTTGGAAAGACTGGAGTATTATCAGGAGTTTGATGATGGGGGGGTAGGATATCCCATTGTATATGGCAACGGGTATGTGTCGCCGGTGCCATTAGGGAGTGGGCCAAATCAAGTATATGTAATATATGATGGAACCCTCAGCTTTTTTGCATTGGTAACGAATCCTTCCAATTGGATTCCTTACATTCCGCCTCAAGCTCCAACACAAATTACTCCCGGTCAATATTATCAGGTTTATGCCAGACCCAGGTATGGGTTTTCCAATGTATTTTGGGCAGTAGAGTTGGGATATCCTTTTGACGATGTTAAAACGGATGAGCGACAGGTGGATAACTTGCCCTTTTATCAAGCAGGCGTTGGAGTAGATGACCCCGACACAACCGCCATCGCTTTTTTTGTAAGATTGGAGATAGAGGCTGACACCAACGATGTGGATTTTGGAACTAGGATAGTTGGCTCTGCCCCCACACCTCGGCCTGTTAAGTATGAGAATAAAACGGTTCGACCATCATTTATGTTTAGTACTCCATATATTCCATCGTCACGTATTGATGAGCCATTTGGTCTATTTCCACCACAGTCTGTAGTGACTGCACCAGGTCATGACGGAGCTGATTTTAATGCAATATTTTTCGCACAACAATATAATCTATTGCCAACAACACTCGATGCCTTTTATTTTGTCAATCCTGGGGAATTTGGGCCTCATCCTGTGGATATTCGTAATGTCTCTACTCACAATGACTATGATTTATATATAGGTGTAGAATCTGGATTGCGAAGAGGCAGGTATGATTCAACAGTTGTGGTACGTCATGGCCCCGAACCCGTTAGTTGTGAGGTTGACGTACATGTAACTGTAATGCGTCCTGTTGATGCTATAGATTTTGATAATCTTGACCGTACATCGCAGACTATTGACGCTGAGTTAACCATTTTTGATTTCGATGGGCCAATCACTCCAGCTGTGCCTGCATATTGGGATTTACCTTCTATCACAATCGATTACACCTACCATCCCATCCTAACCCCGGTCAACCCGTTAACAAGTAATATACGAGTAAGGGTTCCGAGACCATGTCACTTTACATTCTTTGACGAAACAACATTCCTAACCGACCCTAGCGGATTTAATTATTTTTCCAATCTTATAAGTGTTACTCCGCCTCCGGGGTTTACAGAGGTTGCAGGCTCACGGGATGTAGAGTATGAATATTGCGCCACATGTTGTGGCGAAATCGTAGGTAGCTATTTAGTGGTTATTTTTTCACCCAATATATCAACACCACCCCTTCCGACAGCCACGCCGCCTGCTGTAGTGTCGACTGCTACACCAGAGCCAGAGCCTACCACCACTACATCTACCCCTACCCCAACACCTACGCCATCCCCCGAGCCAACTCCTGAACCAACCCCCGGTACACATCATGCGTTCATGATTGGTTATCGTGATGGATATGTGCGTCCTAATTATCCAATTACAAGAGCACATGTAGCTACGATTTTCTTTCGCTTGATGTCCGATGCAAACAGGGCGCATTACTGGTCAAGAGAAAATAATTTCCCAGATGTACGTGAGCGGCACTGGTTTAATAATGCAGTATCTACAACGACCAGAGCCGGGATATTTACCGGATTGCCTGATGCAACCTTCCAGCCCCACCGCTATATAACCCGGGCAGAGTTCACAGTTGCTGCAGCTCGTTTTTTCAACATCACCCTCATTGACAGTGGGGCAATGTTTAACGATATTTCCAATCATTGGGCCCATGCTTATATAAACACTGCTGCTCGTGAAGGATGGATATCGGGCTTTGAAGACGCATATGGCAGATTCAACCCCAATACCCACATTACCAGAGCAGAAGCCGCAGCACTGGTAAACCGGATGCTAGGCCGTCTGCCGGAAACACCAGATGATTTATTACCGGATATGATACGCTGGCCTGACAATGCTAATCCCAATATTTGGTATTATCTGTATATCCAAGAAGCCACTAATTCCCATTATTTTATTGGTAAAGAAGATGATATACACGAAACCTGGATATCTATAATTCCCCCTCGCAGATGGTACCTGTTGGAAAGGCTAAATTCCAGACCGGAAGATATAAGATAGTAAATACAAAAAAATAAACAACAACGCATCTTCTTTGTTGCAAGGTGTATCATGATGAAGCAATCCAGAGAGTCAAAGCCTCTGGATTGTTTTTTATTTGTTAATGCTTTGGATGGTTGCTAATGCATATAATTATATGCGTAGTTTATGAGGCGTTTTCTGCCATGTGACTATGGTTTTTATGTATCTCAGTTAAATTTATGTAACAATCTGGAATGTGCATACGAAGTGCAATAATATTGTAACCGCATACCACTATTTTGTAATGCAAGCGAAACCGCAAAATGAGTTATGCATGATAGCATAACTCCCATATAAAGTGTTAGCGAATGATTACGTAAAAGTTTATATCGCTTTGTTGGAGGGATTAAGAGTGTATAAGAAAGCTGCGCCAAGACCAACGCAAACGCACAAGCTATTACTAAGGGGCACTATTTTACTCATAGTGGTTGTGTTTATTGTTAGCTTGGTTAATATATTTGCCGATGTTTTTTATCCGGATTATGATGATGCATATGTAAATGATTACCTGGTGGACAGGTCATATGAGAACAGCTATCATGATTCTGATGGTGAAGAAATGTCGGAAGGTGCATTTAATGATATAGACATCATGTATGACTACAATGTGTATGATGAGTTAAATTTATCTGATGGAATTATATGTGAAGCCCCTTCATATGTGTCGCCTGTACCATTTGGAGATTTCCCGTTTCAAGTCTATGTTGTACAAAGCCATGCAACAGGCCTGGGTAACGGTATGGCTCAGCTTTTCAATCGTGATCACTGGAGGGCATACACACCTCCTCAAGCACCAACACCAGTTGGAGTACAACAGCATAGGGTTTATGTGCGCCCAAGATATGGTTATTCAATGGCGTTTCAACCATATAATGCAATGACGGGCTTAACCGTAGTCACAACCAATAGGCAGAATGGATTAGCAATATCAGGTTTAACATATGTTTTTTACAGGACCAATACGGCACTCGTCCCTACTGGTCACATGATTGCTCGTTTTACAAGAATTGAATTAGCTGCAAGTGATGCAGATTTTGGCATCAGGGTAATTGGATATAACCCTCCTGCATCAGCATCGGTTACTGTATCTGATAATAGGTTTGTTAATAGAACTATGGCTTTCCCATCAGTTCCATACACTGATGAATCCGAGCCGTTCCCACCTTTTCCTCCACAGGATCTCGTACCAGGGGCAAATTTTAATGCGATTTTTGACCCATCGGTAGCAAGACCGCAAAATTTGTTCAATTTTTCCGGTGCGCTAAATCCATTCTCCCTTCAACCTGTAGATGTTTTACCTAATAGCTCATATAATCTGTCTATGGGCGTACAAGGTGGCTTGTTGATAGGTCGTCATAGCGATGTTGTATTAATACGCCACGGCCCTGAGCCTGTTGGTAGCTTCAACCTTAACTTCACAGTAGTGCGCCCTATCACTGAACTTGACTTTTTCAACCAAAACCAAAGCACAACAGAAGTAGATGTCGATATGACTATCAAGGATAAATGGGATGGCATAAACGTAACTCCACAGGTTATGCCTACAGAAACCTTGGATTATGAATACTATGTTCCCTTACAAACAACAGGTAAAATCGTCGTGGAAGTTATGAGTCCCTGTGATTTTACGGTTTTTGATGGTCCTGTCGGGTGTGGATATTATTATCAAGATATAATTATCACCCCACCATCAGGATATGTAGAATACTCTCGCGAATTAGTGTTCATACCTAACTATGATGGAGCTGGTGTGCCGGATGGAACGTATCGGCAAAAATTAATTGTTATTTTCGAACCCATCCCCCCCCCCGAACCCTTTGTATTCTACAAAGGCAGCCGAGGCGATGACCTATGGCTTCCGGTGGATGATTGGACAAGGCTAAACGGTGCAGTATTCGAGATTGACCGCTGGGATGCGATTAATGATGTGTGGGTGCATTTCTACACATCCGCCCCAAGCGGCGACTGCGGCGTCTTGGGTCGCGTGGTGATAAACGCTGTCTTTACACATGACGGCAATTATAGGATGCGGGAAACAATACCCCCAACGGGCTATAACATACCACCCGGTGATTGGCGATTTACCGGCCCTCCCGCTGTGGACGCGGCAAATATAGCGTTCTGGGAAAACTGCACTTACTCCCAGTTCGGTACTGTCTTCAATTTTGTATTCGATAGCATCACAGAAGAGCTTAACCTCCCCAACATACCAACCCGATACTGGCCCTTCTACAAAACCGACTGGGCAATATATGACTCTGCTACCTTTGATGACCGACAATACCTACCCGGAGCGGTGTTTAGGCTGTATGTATACAACGGATTTCATTTTATGGACTTCGACCCAAAATGGGGCGAGCTTATTGGCCCGGGCATGACCGGCCCAGCAGAAGACGGCTATCTGTGGACCTTTGTGGCGGAGCGGACAAGCGGTCCTCAAGGCTCACCTATGGAGTTCCCACTAATGCCAGGGCGATATTACAGGCTGGTGGAAGCCCAACCCCCCGAAGCTGCCATGCCCAAAGCGGCACAGTGGCGTTTGCGGGTAGAAAGTCATGTAGGTTCCAACCCCGCAGGCCGCTCTATGGCGATAAACCTACTCATCGGCAATGAAACACCACCCATGCACGGTGTACGCCGCAATCCCATAGTGGATGACTGGATTCATGATTATGTGTTCTATATCGGCAACATGTTGGCAACATTTGAGTTTTATAAAGGCCATCGTGAAAATTTTCACCAACCGGCTGATAGTTGGCCCCGCCTGGACGGTGCGGTATTCGAGCTTGACCGCTGGACATATGACGAGAACACCAACGAGTGGGGCTGGGTAACCATACGAACCTCCGACCCCAGTGGTACTTGTGGTATTCTCGGCAGGGTTGAGTTTGTAATCCGCTTCACAGCCAATGCCAGATACCGTATAAGAGAAACCGTGGCTCCACCCAACTTCAATATAGCACCAGGCTATTGGCTGTTTGAAACCGATGCCAACCGGGACAAGGTCCAAAACCCGTCTCAAAGCGGAGTTGGAACCTACATTGTATGGCGAGACCTTGACGCAATAGGCGGCAATACATGGCTTGATGCGAGATATGTACCCTCAGAAGGTTGGCATTTCCCCAACGTCCCTACCCGGGATTGGCCCATATACAAAACCTGCTGGACTGTTTACAGTGATTTTTCTAACCGTGAGTATCTGCCCGGGGCGACGTTTAGGCTGTTTGTATATAATGGCCCCGCAACCCCTGGCCCTGACATGAACGTTTTAGTAACCTCGGATATGATAGGTCCCGCAGAAGACGGTTATCTGTGGTCATATGTAACAACACGTATAAGTGGCCCTGAGGGCAGCCCTATGATGTTCCCTATGATGGTAGGACGGCATTACCGACTTATAGAAACCGCACCACCGGTAGGGTTTATTCCCCCGGATGGACAATGGCATATTATATTAAGTGTAGATGGGATATCCTTCCCAAGCGGCATCGAGCTTCTTGAGACTCCAGTCGGAGGTGTACTCCAATTTGTGCGGGATGTGCGGTCTACTGGTGAGTATCACTATATAGGCAACATGCCTCAAGTCCAACTGCCGATGTCCGGTGCCACAGGCATGTCGCTATTACTGGCATTATCCGGTACAACGCTACTAGCCTCAGCAGGAGTAGTAGTTATCTATGCAAAAAAACGTGGCAGAAACAGCAATATTAGAGCAAGATACGGTGTGCAACTGTAAATAATAACAAAGATTGCACTGCCTCAGACGCCAGTCTAGTTATGCACTCGTGAAATGGCTGTCTGCAATCTTTGCAAAAATAAACACGAAATGTATAATTAAATCATGCAAGCTCAAACCGCCTGCTTCGTAGCCCCCATGGTTACCTCCATGGATGCTACTCTCAAGGCGGTTTGTTGTTTTTAAGTAGTTATTAAGTGCCATGCATAACGTGCAAAAATAATGAATATGCTAAATGTGTCGAAAAATCCTTGACGCCAATCAGAAATTATGCTATTAATTGGCAATGGGGCCGCTCTTTATGTATTGGCAAAAATCAAGAAAATGTATTTGGGAGTAGATTCATGTCCATAATCCAACGAGAAGAATTGCCTGTAGGTTGCAAGATATATAAGTTAAGGAAGCACTTGGGTGTGAACCAAGATGAGCTAGCCGAAATTATAAGGGCAAGGAAAGAAAGAGTTAGCCATGTAGAAAAAGGGAAAGATGAGTATACAGAGGCACATTTACATGCAATTCGGGAGCATTTTAAAATAGAAGGACTACCCCTGTCCAAACATGAATGTATTGTTATTTATCGGCGTCTTTATCATTTACGTAATCTTATCAGGACAAGGAGATTGGGCGAAGCCAGGGATATACAAGATGGGCTTGCCAATATAGATAATCTTGAGCCCTGTGATCCTGATATGGTAATGCTGAGTAAGATGCTTGAGATTCAACTGTTAATAGCAGAAGGCTATTATCTTGATGCTGAAAAAAACTTGATTTTTGCAAGCCAGATATGATGCATAATGAGAGTTTGTATCATTATTACTATAATCATGGGTATTTAGGGATTTGCAATGGGGATTATGAACGCGGATTAAGGTATTTGTTAAAGGCATATGAGCTAACCAGTGAACATGTAAATTTGCTTCCAGAAGATGATGAGCGGTTGTATTATCATCTAGGATTATGTTATACATATATGGAAATCCCGTACAAAGCTATAGCTTTTGTGCAAAGAGCTCAACAGGTATGTCCAGGGGATAGGATTCCTAATCTTAGTTTGAACTTAAATCGCTTACTTGCATTAAACTATGTTAACTCGAATCAATTGCTAGATGCAAAAAAACCCCTTGAACAGTGTTTAATTGATGGCGAAAGTATTAAAGATGATATTTTCATTAGTAATACTATGTTTTGTTTCGGTTGTATGTATAAAAAAACCGAAAATTGGAAAATAGCAATAGAGTATTTTAATAGTGCATTAAACTGTTCATCAAAGAATACATTTAGTTATTTTTCTGCTCTCTATAACAAGATTTACTGCATTATACAGATTAGGACATTCTCTAGGGCCAGAGATTTATTGATTGAAGCAAAGGCCATGTGCAAAACAGATTTGTTGTGGAAGACTTACTTTGAAGCATTACAACGCTATCTTGTTATTAGTGAACGTATGTCCCTCAGCAATGAGGAAGATAGCGATTATATAGAAAAATCGGCACTGCCACATTTTTATAGAAATTATGATTACTTTTTAGCAATAGATTATTGCAGGCTTCTTGAGCGGCACTACGAAAATCTCAGAAGCACCAAGAAATCGTTGTTGATGTCAAAAGAGATACTTAAGATTTATGAACGATGTTTGATTAATCATGGGGGAGATATTAAGAAATGAAAAAAAAGTTATTTGTACTTCTTGTGGTGTTAGTTTTATTACTTAGCTCTGCTATACCTGTTTTGGCCGGGCCAGGAGGTGGCGGCGGACAGCTTCCTCCAATAGCACTTACAGCTCTAAGAAGTAGTATACCCATATGTCTACAATGTGACTTATGCATGTGTGACAATATCGTAATGCTTCGATAGTAACTTCTGCAAACTAAAATCCACACCCATCTTTATGCCCCGCTCTGGAAAAATGGATATTTGGCTGGATAAAATGAGCTTCCATACCCAGATATAGCCCTCCCTGGCATTTCTTGTACCAACTTACCACTGCAATGTTGCCTGCATAGGTTAGTCCGCGGACTGCTTGCTGCAAAGCAAGAACATCTGAACTGGTTTCGATTACCACATCTGCGCCCCGGTTACCCGTGGCCTTTTTTATTTCTAGGCCTACATCGCATGCAGTGGGGTCAAAGGCAATATGGGCACCGTTGGCGAGAGCGGCCTCTTGGCGGCGTGGAACTGGGTCTACAACTATTACCAGAGAAGCCATGCGGCGTACCATTTGCGCGGCCATCTGGCCGATTGCACCCAGTCCAAAAATCGCAACAGTATCACCCATACGTAATTTGGAGTCTCGTATACCCCCCAAAGCAGATTGAGCGGCATCATAGCATACCGCCTCTTGCCAGGTCATATGCTCTGGCATTATTAGGGCGTCTTCGGCTTTTATAATATGGGTGTTGCGCAATGAGCCATATCCTGCAACCCACTGGCCTTCTTTTAGTCCAGTCACTCCTGGGCCTATTTCTATTATATTACCCACCCACATATTACCTGGCCACATAAAAAAGGGCTGGGGGTTTTCAAGGGGTATGAAAAGATTTTGCTTATGGTCATAACGATTTTCCATATGAGGATCCAGCCCTCGGAAAATGGTGAATTCCGTCCCATGCTTAGGGGAACCATAGGCGGCTTGAACTTTGATTTCACCCTCTTGTGGATAGGAATCTTCGTATTCACGAAGAATTGCCTTGTTAGGTTCCATAGATACTAATTCCAGTGGCATAATAATCCACATTCCTTTCGCTTCGCTTAGGCACAAATAGGCATGAAAGTTTATCGAGTGGGGGCGGCTACGCCGCCCCCACGCACTCCTTCTTTCACACTAATCTCCTCACTGATAAGATGTGGTATTATTATACATATTTAATTGCGGTAATACAGCAGTTTCGGCAACACTGCGCGGAAAATCAAGAGGATTTCTGCCGGCTTTTGGGCAGAAATCGTCGAAGACTTTTCCGCACAGTGTTCGAAACTGCTATAGCAATCGTTGAAGAAAAGGAGGGAAAAATGAAAACTATGAAAACCGCTGTAATGACCGGCATCAGGAAAATGAAGTTCGAAAATCGCCCGATACCTATACTGGGCTCCGATGAGGTACTGGTAAAACTTGAGTATGTAGGTATCTGCGGTAGCGACATCCACTACTACGAATCCGGTAAGATAGGGGACTTTATCGTAGAGCCGCCCTTTGTGCTAGGCCATGAATGTGCCGGAACAATTGTGGAAGTGGGCCAAAATGTAAAGCATCTGGCCAAAGGGGATAGAGTAGCCCTAGAGCCAGGTAAAACCTGCAAAATATGTAAGTATTGCCGGGAAGGGGATTATCATCTGTGCCCGGATGTAATCTTCTTTGCAACGCCTCCCGTGGATGGGGTTTTTCAAGAATATGTTGCTCATGAGGCAGCTCTTTGCTTCAAGCTACCTGACAATGTGAGCACTTTGGAGGGGGCCCTTATAGAGCCCCTTGCAATTGGATTCCATGCAGCCAACTACGGTGGGGCTGAGCTTGGCCAGACGGCAGTAGTCTTTGGAGCAGGATGTATAGGATTAGTGAGTATGTTGGCCCTTAAAGCTAAGGCCGTTACCAAGGTAATCGTAGTAGACTCCTTGAAAAAACGGTTGGATAAAGCCCTGGAGCTGGGCGCAGATGAGGTGATTAATTTTACTGAGGCCGACGTAGCTGCGCACATTAATGACATTGACCTTTGCATAGAAACAAGCGGTGCTCAATCCGCCACCGCAACTGCTATAGATATATGCGCAAAGGGTGCTACCATAGTAATGGTTGGCTACAGCTCCTCAGATAATATTAGCATCCCAATGAATGCCGCAATCAATAAGGAGCTTACCTTCAAGTCGATTTTCCGGTACCGGCATATTTATCCCATGGCAATAGAAGCCGTAGCGTCAGGTAAAGTCAAGCTTAAAGCCCTGGCGGATTATATCTGTGACTTTGACGAGTTGCCAAAGGCTATGGAGCATGTAATCGAAAAAAAGGCCGATATTGTCAAGGCAGTGGTGAGGATTTAGCGGATAATAAAGAAATATACAGCTCCGGCAATCACCAATAAATTAAGTACAAGCCCAATAGGCACTAGTAGTTTAAAAGATGTATGTTGAGTTTTATGGCGCAGCAGGTACATGCCCAGGAGTGCTCCTATGCCCCCCATTAGGAAGGCAATGAGAATCAGGGTGCGTTCCTTGATGCGCCATTTGTTTTTCTCGGCTTTACGCTTGTCTGCGTAATACATGGAAAAAGTGATAATGTTCCATAAAATAAGTACCCCACCAGCGATAATACATAAATAATTCATTTCCCTGTCTCCTTTGTATATGATGTTACGCTATTGCGTAGTATAATAAACACATGAGAAAAAGCAAAGAAAAAATAATTAAAGGTCGTTTTGTCGGCCATCCCGAAGGCTACGGCTTTGTGGTTGTAGAAGGTCAGACAGAAGATATTTTTATCCCGCCGACTTTTGTCAACAGCGCACTTCACGAGGATGAGGTGCTTTGCCGTATTGTTCCAAGAAAAGAGCCCGAGCCCATACCTGCTAAGAAAAAAGGCCGTCGTAACCCTAAACCAAAGCTCCCTCCAAAACCCGAGCCAACCAAACGTACCATAGGGGAAATAACCGAAGTCACCCATCGCAAGCCCCTGATTGGTACCTATTTTACTCTGGGCTCAGAAGGTTATGTCCGTCCACTGGAAAAGAAAATCCCCCATGTCTTTTCCATAACCATGAGAAACCGCAATCGTATGGGCCTTGCAGAGGGTCACCGTGTGGTATTTTCATCAAAGCCGGTAAGGGTAGGGGATAGCTCGCAATTGTACGGACATGTAACGGACGTGCTGGGGCATATCAATGACCCGGGGGTGGATGTGCTGACGCTGGTGCGGCAGGCTAATATTCCATATGTATTCCCGGAAGAGGCATTGGAGCAGGCTGCATCTATCCCCGAGGAGATAACCCCGGATGACATAGTGGGCCGACGAGACCTTCGCAATGAGCATATAATCACCATTGACGGCGAGGACACAAAGGACATAGACGATGGAATTTCATTAGAAAAAACTCCGGACGGACACTGGCGGCTTGGGGTTCATATATCCGATGTTTCTCATTATGTAAAACCCGGCACCCCTCTGGACATAGAGGCCCTTAATAGGGGCACCAGTGTTTATCTTGCGGATAGGGTCATTCCCATGCTGCCCCACATGCTTTCCAGTGGGGTATGTTCCCTTTTCCCCGGAGTTGACAGGCTTACATTGAGCTGTATCATGACCGTGGACAAGGAGGGGGAAGCAATTGAATATGAAATTTTTCCTTCTATAATTAATAGTAAGCGACGTTGGACATATGGGGAAGTGCAGGAAATTTTGGATTCAGGCAAAGATGAGGGGATTCCGGCTCAAGGCCGGGATGACGGGGTGGCATTATTCTCAGAAATGAACCGCTTACGTGAAATCCTTTATAAAAAACGGCAAAAGAAAGGTGCTCTTGATTTCGACCTACCCGAGGCCAAAATCCGTGTAAATGAAAACGGCCGCCCTGTCTCAGTTGAGCCTTACCCCCGCAACCAGGCTACAGGTATAATCGAAGAATTTATGATTCTATGCAACGAGACCGTAGCCGCCCACGCCTTGGGCAATGATATCCCCCTAATCTACCGTGCCCATGACGCGCCGTCCCCAGAAAAACTGGCCCGGTTACAAGGTACAGCCAAGGATTTCGGCCTATTTCTTCCCCATGGGGCAGGGGCAAAGGCCATACAGAAATTGCTGGAATCCGCTGAGTCAAGTCCCGCATACTACTCCATAGCGATGGCAGCCCTGACCAGCCTACCCCAGGCCTACTACACCCCGGATAGCCCCAAGCACTATGGCCTTGCCAGTAGCAACTATTGCCACTTCACATCCCCTATAAGGCGATATGCCGACTTGCAAATCCATCGAATTTTGAAAGAGGTAAAAACGCAAATAAATGCGAATATGGGGGAACAAAGTGCCAAAATATCGCAAAAAAACGCCGACCGCTTTTTCCAAAATCATCAAAACCGGAAAAGTAACACCGAACCGCCCCAAAACCAATCCCTTCACTATATAGCAGTCCAATGCTCCCGTACCGAGCGTGAAGCCGAGGCACTGGAACGTGAAGTCACCCAGCTTAAAAAAGTCCAATTTATGGCAGGGGATATCGATAGGGTATTTGAAGGGAGTATTTCCGGCATTACAGCATGGGGCATATATGTAATTCTTCCCAATACAGTCGAGGGGATGATTCCAAACAAGCAGCTTAAAATTCTGGGGTTTGTCTATAACAAAGACAAAAACCGTTACGAATCAAAAAAAAGCCGCGCTCAATTGGCAATGGGAGCAAAGGTACAGGTGCGACTTTTGGCTGCCGATGAGGAAGAAAGGCGTCTGACTTTCGCTATAGAAAATAATTTTGTAACACAATTTTGATACAAATGTTGCTCATTTTGAAAAATCGTGGTATAGTGTTACAAGCAGGTACATCCCCTCAAAAAGCCTTTAATAGGTTTGCAATAACTTCAAAGAAATGCGGAAGGAGAGAATTTTACATGTTACGTAGACTTGAGCAGGCTGCCAAGTCTCAAAAAGTGCGCGTATTGGCGCTTTTTGCAGTATTGGCAGTTGTGGCTGTAGTAGCTGTATTGGCCGGTGATGATTACGGAGAATATTTCGGAAGCGGATACAGCAGTTACTACGATTACAACCCGGGAGCACAAGCACCAGAAGAAACCCCACCTTGGTATGAACCCGGGAATGATGCAAATTATGAGGATTACTTAGGGAGCGGGCAACAAATACCCGGACCCGAGATCCCCAACAACGACGGAGGGGGACAGCAGCCATACATACCAGAGCTGGGCAATGAGACCCCCGGCCTAGACCAAAATAATAATGCAGGGCAAGATATTCCTGGTTTCGGTTATCAAGGATACCAAGACCCGACTATGACTCCACCTCCAGTGGAGACGCCAAGCCCAACCCCTGACCCGACCCAAATGCCGGACCCAACGGCAACACCAGACCCTGCTCAAGATGAGGGACAGGCTGGTATTTCGCCTTCTGGCGGAGGGATTGAGGGTGTATTTCCTGTGCCCGCGAGTTTTGCGGATATCACATTTGACCCCGATGGCGGTTCATTCATAGCTGGGAGTGCTGGGCCATATACCGTTGCATTTGGTGACGCAATTGGAATGGCTGTCTCCCCGATTCCTGAAGTAAATCAACCCTTTTTTGTTTTTATTGGATGGCATAACCCGTTATCACCTGGGTCTTTATTACTACCTGCGGATGTAGATACTCTTGTGGTAATGAATGACATTGATTTTATTGCCCAGTGGGAACCATATGTAGAAATACACTTCAATTTTGATGGCGGGATTTATAGTGGTGCTTTCGTTAGCCCCCTCAGTGCCCCACCATCTGCAATTACTCCGGTGGGCATAGCCAATGTACCTGACCATGCCCCACCCGCAAGGACACTTACCAGGACGATTCTTGGTAATAATTATCGTTTTATTCATTGGCAGCAAACCGATGAATTTGGAGTAGACATCCCCGGTGCGACTGCTGCGTCAAATGCAATCGGTATGACTCCTATTGGAGTGCATCCCCCCGGAGGCTCCGCAGACCGGTTCTTTAGGGCTGTGTGGGCACAGTATTTCACGATTACCTTCAACCTTACTCCAGCTCAAATCGGTGATGGTGCTGAGTTTGCACCTGGTGTTACCGGCCCGATAACCCGTTATGTACTTACCGGTACAACCGTAGAAGATACAACAACCTGGCCTGCTGCTGCCTATCCGGTACCCAGTAAGCCCGGTTATGACTTCACAGGTTGGATTCAAAACCCTCCACATGTTACCGGTGGTGCAATAGGTGTTGACTATAATTTAATTGCAGGCTTCGTTCCCTTTGGACCTAGCGAGGATGTAACCTGGCATTTTAATGGTGCGCATCTAACCAGCAATCCACTTGATTTTGGTCCACTTACCGACTCGTTGCCAGTCGGGCCGATAGGAGCGGGTAGTGCTCCAAATCTCACCATGCCCGGCCCAGGAGGATACACCCTTATTGGCTGGCAGGCAGGTTCGGTTTATGTCCCATTGGGACCTACCGTTAACCTAGACCTGATAAATTTGGTAATGGGTACGCCTCTAGATTTTGTCGCAGTTTGGGAGCCGATTATGCATCCGGTAGCCTTTGACCTAAACGGCGGCGAATTCCCTCCGGGAATTTTCACCGACTATACCTTTGATGTACAACAGGGGATATCTATAGCTGCTACCGCTGGTGTTGCTATCCCTGTGCCCGTCCATCCGGGTGGTTTTACTTTTTCCCATTGGGAAGAGGTTTCCAGTGGTATGCAAGCACCCATTGGAGTGATTAACGGACTTCCTACCACGGGAGCCAGGTTATATATCGCAAGATGGAACGATGGCAGTGCTATAATTGTTACCTTTGATCTTAATGGCGGTACCTGTCCTGTTTTCCCAGGTGCCATCGTGCTAAGAGAAAGGCCTGACTTGGCCCTAATTGGTACATCCAATATACCTATCCCAACAAAAGCAAATCACACTTTCGTGGGATGGCTGCATGACCCTACAACTGTGCCTCCTGGCTCAGGCGGTATATTGGACCGGGCAACGGTAGCGGCTATACAGGTTACGTCCCCCGGTGCTTTAACATTTATAGCCCAGTGGGCTCTTATCAGACATGATGTTACATTCAACCTCAACGGCGGCAACATCGGCGGTAACACTGCCAATGTTATCCGTAGAGTTGAACATGGCCTAACTATTAACTCCGCTACTACATGGGATGGTTTCAATGTGCCTAATCCCGGGTTGCCCCCCAATCCTGTAAACCCACCGCAGACCTTTGTCGGCTGGATGCGAGCAAGTGATGGGCAGACATTTACAGATGCGGCCCAGTGGGCTGCCTTGGCCGATTTAATAGTTTCTGGCCCCGCCATATATATCGCAATGTGGGATGGTGAACTTACCTCGGTAATTTTCGAATTAGCCGGAGGAAATGTAGCCGGTGCCACAACCCCTATAGTACGAGGTAATATGCCAGTAGGCGTCCCCATCGGAACGATTAATGTCCCAACACCAGTTCGGGAATACTATGTTTTCGACGGATGGGAGGACAGCGTCACAGGCAATATCTATAATCACGGTCAAGTGGCGTTATTGAACGCATTGGCGGCCAATCTGTTTGCTCCGTTTTATCGTACATTTACGGCGCAGTGGGTCCCCGTCAATCACCCCGTAACCTTTGTGCTCAATGGTGGTTATTACCCTGCTGTTGGCAACACAGCAAATATTCAGCTTTTGGTACCTCACAATAGTATTGTTAACAACAATATTGCCGGTGTGCCAGTACCAAGCCCATTCCGTCCTAATTACACCTTTATGGGATGGCTCCTTAATAATATTACTCCTGTAGCAAGCCCAGGTACCTTTACTGTGACAGGACCTTCGATTTTTGTCGCTCAATGGCAGTTTGCACCACAAGGCGTTGCCAATGTATATTTTGACCTGGATGGCGGCCTAGTTGGCGGCGTCCCTGGTAATATACTTGAGCCTGGCCTGTCTGTAGGCTTCCCTATAGGCGGTGCCCTTGTCCCTGAACCTCAAAAAGAGTTCTACGCATTCATGGGTTGGTTATTCCCTGATGGCGTTACTACCGGTTCCGCTTTAGAAGTAGCCGCATGGACAGTGTTGGGACCTGCAAATAGCACCCATACGTTTACAGCACTATGGGACCGTCCCGAGCACACGGTGACATTCTTCTTCTATTATGACGAAGCCACATCAACCCATCACCATGTTGTACTGGATATCCTCCATGGCAACTGGATACTGCCTGCGGATGTGCCGTCCCTTGTCCGGCCTCATTATGATATGGTTGGCTGGTGGCTGGACGGTCAATTCCAGTGGGTAGCTCTTGGTGCTGAGCCAAGACAGGTTACGGAATCACTGGTGTTCGTCGCAGAATGGAACAGAAGAACACATCCAATAACCTTCCAGCTGGAAGCCGGAATATACAATGGCAATACAGCCGATTATGTAGTACATGCCCGCGAAGGCGAAGAACTCGAAAGAGTACCTGCTCCTACACGGGAACATTTCAACCTACAGGGTTGGCAGCAAAGCGGTGTTGGACCTGTCCTTACCTCGACCCAAGTGGCAGGAATAATCGTAACCCAGCCCGCATCCTTTGCGGCATTGTGGATTCCGATTATTCACGAAATTATATTTGACCTAAACGGTGGTGAGTACAATGGCAGCAGTGCCGACATCGCTGTAAATGTAGACCAAAACTCTATTATTGACGTTGCCAATGTACCCGTCACAGCCAACCTTTCCCATCCTACATCCAACTTCTCAGCTTGGATGAGGCAGGATACAGGTGCTCTCCTTACAGATGCACAGGTGGCAGGTCTTACGGTAACCGCAACCCCTGGCGCGCTTCGCTTTATCGCCCAGTGGGATATACGTTCCTATGATGTAGTCTTTGACCTTGATGGGAACCGCCCAGCCAGTGGCCTTGGCATCGATACAGTTACGCTACCATACCTTAGCACCATTGGCGGCAATGTGCCTGAGCCTGTTAACCCACCATATACCCTTATGGGGTGGGTAATTGTGAGCCCTGCCGCATTGTTTACCGGTAGTGTCCTTTCACCTATACAGGTAGCAGGCAGGACTGTGGAAGGTGATATAACCTTTAGAGCCGAATGGGTAACAATGCCACAGCGGGTAACCTTTGTCTTAAGTGGCGGTAATGTCGCTGGTGACACCGCCAATGTCAATGTATTTGTAAGCGAAGGCACAGCCCTTGGTGCTAGCAATGTTCCCAATGTGGTCTTAGCTGGCTCAGTACTAACAGGCTGGCGCATAGACGGAGCAGGGCAGATATTTAACCTGCCGTCTATGGCTAACTTTGTTGTAAACCAGCCTACAACCTTTGTAGCATTATGGGATCACGATATATTTGAAGTTACATTCAACTTGGCTGGTGGTAATGTAGACGGCGACACAGCCCCTATAGTTGTTGAGATTGCAGAAGGTTACGAGATAGCAACTGCAGTACCCGCACCTATCCGTTTGCATTACACCTTCCTTGGCTGGCGCGAAGGCAATGGCCAAACAATGACTTCTTCTTATGTAGCTGGCTTGACTGTTACAAGCGATAGGACATTTACAGCTATGTGGCAGCGCAATCAGCACAGCGTTACCTTTGTACTGGCAGGGGGCCAAGTTTCAGGCTCCGAAGCCAATGTAAGCCACAATATATTCGCAGGTGAAGAAATCGGTCTTGTCCGTGTTCCTGCCGCGACCCGCATCGGTTCTATATTGAGCGGCTGGCAGCTAGAAGGCGCAGGTCCAATTCTCACAGCCGCACAGGTAGCCGCACTTGAAGTAGAGGGTGCGCTCGTATTCATCGCAGTATGGGACGCCACTTTGTTCCCTGTAAGCTTCGACTTAACCGGCGGTGCATTGGCTGATGGTTCTACCACTGTGCCAACACAAAACTTACTTGCAGGTTCCAATGTAGGCTCCGGTGTAGTCCCGAGCCCAACCCGTGAAAACTTCAACTTGGATGGCTGGCAATTGGGTGGCCAAGGTTCGGCACTTACATTCTCACAAGTCGCCGCAACTGTAGTCGACCAACCTCTATCCTTTGCAGCACTGTGGAGCCCGATTCTTCATAATATAGTATTTGACCTAAATGGCGGTAATATTGCCGGTTCTACCGACAATGTTGTAAACCCAGTAGCACAAGGTGCTGCGATAACCCCAGCCAACGTAGCCGCAACCCCAACATTAGCAAACTCCACATTCACAGGCTGGCGTGAAGACAGCACAGCCGTTGTCCGCACAGCAGCCGAGGTAGCCCTGCTTACAGTCACTGGCCCAAGGAGATTTATTGCTCAGTGGGATGATGTCCCTGTAGCAATAACCTTTGTGCTCAATGGCGGTAATGTGGGAGGTAGCACAGCCAATGTAACAGCAGGCGTAATCCAAGGCAGAGCCGTTGGAGCCGCTGTTGTACCTTTGGCAGTACGTGCAGACCATGAGCTTGTAGGCTGGCAGTTAGCCGCCAATACGCTCACCCCACTGCAAGTGGCGGCAACTATCGCAACCGAACCTCTTACCTTTACCGCAGAGTGGGCACGGATTACACATCCTGTAACCTTTATATTGGATGGCGGTACCTACGCAGGCGCAACAGCCAATGTGGTAAGGCAGATTGACCAAAACACAACCATTACAGCAGCCAATGTTCCAGCCCCGACTCGTGGTGTATCCGTGTTTAGCGGCTGGCGTGAGGTTGGCGTTGACACCACTATAACCTCTGCCCAAGTTGCGGCTCTTAACATTACAGGTCCACGCTTCTTTGTAGCGGTTTGGGATGCAGTCGAATTTGAAGTAATCTTCGATCTTGCAGGGGGTAATGTAGCCGGTGCCACAGCCAATATTACAAGAACTGTAATCGGTGGTGACCGCATAGGCGGTAACAATGTACCTGAGCCGACACGTGGCTACTATGTACACGGCGGCTGGAGACTTAATAATGCAGGCGCGGTTCTGTCAGGGGTAGCAGTTGCCGGAGTTGTGGTAGAAGGCGACCTTTCCTATACCGCAGTATGGACCCCGGTATCCAGGGATGTAATACTGGGCCGTGACCCATATACCGCTTCCATACCCGGTCATGCAACTGCTGTTTATACCTTTACTACAAATACTGCCGGTGGCAACCATGATGTAACCTTTGTAATAACACCACCGGGAAATGGCGCAATTTTTACAGCTTCATCCATAGCAGTACCCCCTGTTGGATACTTTATAGTTGCTGGGCCTACTATTTTGGCCAATGGCAATATGCAAGTGACCATCAGGCGCATGGTAGGCGGAAATCTGGAACTGCCTGAATTTACCGTAACATTTAACCCAGGGGCGGGTACCCTTCCCGGCGGTGAGCCTGGATTTAGAAGAGGGCTTCACGGTACTAGAATCGACACCTTCCCAACACCGATACCACCGGTGGGTCAAGAATTCGTAGGATGGTTCTATCTCGGTGCTCGAATTATTCCATCCATGATTATTACCAGGGATATTACCCTTACAGCGCAATTCGGACCAATCGGTGGGCAAACACCTACGCCACCACCATGGCAATGGCCCACGCCTCCACCATGGCCTACCCCACCACCGTGGCCAACACCTCCACCATGGCCAACACCACCTCCAGGCTGGTGCCAAAAGCCTCCTCACGATATACCATCCAATTTCTATGTCGTAGCCTTCAATCCACATCCCGGACGGCACTCCGTACCTGCTGAGACCGGTATCCGAGTGGGAGTCCGCAACTCAGTTGTTCACAATATCCCGGCAACACCGGTATTAGACAACCATATCTTCGGCGGTTGGAGACTGCCAAACGGTGCGATACTCACCGGGCCTCTGACTATCACAGGCAACATGACCCTAACGGCAATATGGACGCCTGTAGGTGTCTGCCCAAGCACTAAGCCGTCGTCACCCCCTTCGTCACAGCCACCAGGTGGTAGACCCAACCCCCAAACAGATCCAATCCAGATAAGCTTTATGATATTTGGCGCGGTGTTACTTGTCGGTGTGGCTTCATACGCAGCACTTAAGCTGGCTAAGAAACATGCCGAAGCCGCAGATCAAGAACTCATAAGCACCACACGTATTAACCGTGAAAAACGGATAACGGATTTGTTCAGAAGTAAAAAAACCTAGAAGTAAATAACTCCTTCTATAACTAATAAAACGCGTATATCGTCCTAATGTGGATGATATACGCGTTTTCTTGTTCAAGCATGTAATTGGAGTTATGCTTTTATGCCAAACCTGGCACAATACATAAACCGTTATATGGCTTCTTTGGTCATTGTACACATCTTTACGAAGAATTAGTATATCTTACAGAGTTGCAGCATTTTTCCTGACGATAAAATGCATTGCATAGTAGCGTAGCAACACGCGAAACGAATGTATTAGCTATTATTACATTGGAAAACGCCTGTCCCTCGCTTAAGGCGTTTATACATGCAATGTTTACATTGCATAAAGGGAAGACTGCTGCGGCTCTGTATTAGTAATTAACTTATAACCATTTTTTCTTCCACATTTCCAAGACATTGGTGGAAACATAGGCTATATTGGTGAAAAGGGACAATATTATTGGGTTTGATTCCTCTCCTCATCTTAAAAACCAACAATAATAAACCTTGGTCACTCAATTACAAGTTGTATTAGCCAAAAATTTTTGTAACAGTTTTGTAACTTAAGTTAGACAAAACTGCCCCAATGTGGTATTATTGTGAGAACAAATTAAAAACCTGCATATAATAAGGTTAACAAATTACTTGATGTGTAGCTATTATTTGTGTCAGTTCTGCGCTACAGAATTCGATGAAGATTAGATGCAAGAGGCAACGAAATATACAATATCCTTGACACTACTGCAAAATATGCGTATAATCCCACATTAAGCTACATACTAAAAGGGATTGAATTCGTATATATATGCCCAAATTTACCCGCTTGCGGGGGAAGGATAGTACGCCATGAGTGATGTACTACTTGAAGTAAGGGATTTACGCACATCCTTTAGGATACAAGGCGAATATCATGCAGCCGTAGATGGAGTCAGCTTAGACGTCTACAAGAATGAAGTTTTTGCTTTGGTGGGAGAGTCCGGTTGTGGCAAAAGTGCAATGGCACTGTCTATCACCAAATTGCATAACCTCAATTATACTCGCATGGAAGGCTCGGTTTTCTTTGGTGGCAAAGACTTGCTGGCCCTTAACGAGAACCAAATTAACAAAGTTCGCGGTCGCCATATTGGTATGATATTTCAGGATCCTCTTTCCGCGCTCAATCCATTAATGCGGATAGGAGCCCAAATTGAAGAAGCACTTTTTTATCATACAGACTTAGACGCAGTCGGCCGTAAAGCACGTGCTATAGAGCTTTTGGAAGGTGTAGGGATGGTTAACCCTGCCCTTACGTATAGGCAGTTGCCTCATCAGCTCTCAGGTGGTATGCGACAACGTGCAATGATTGCTATCGCATTATCTTGTAAGCCTGATTTGGTTATCGCCGATGAGCCCACTACTGCTTTGGACGTGACCATTCAGGCTCAAATTTTAGATTTGCTAAGAGATCTTCAAAAAGAAACACAAGCATCAGTTATTCTTATAACTCACGACTTGGGTGTTGTCGCCGAAATGGCGGACCGGGTAGCAGTTATGTATGCCGGCCAAATCGTGGAGTTGGCCACTGTTGACGAACTGTTCAAAAATCCTCAACATCCCTATACTCGTTCACTTCTTGCATCAATTCCAAATGTTAATGAAGAACATAATAGGTTACATGTAATCCAAGGCATTGTTCCGCCTTTACAAAGGATGCCTCGTACAGGTTGCAGGTTTTCTCATCGTACCCCTTGGGTACCTGATAATATCCATGAAGAAGAACCAATTTACCATGAAATCACTCCCGGCCACTATGTGTTATGCACATGCTATAAAGAGTTTACTTTTGATGGGGAGGATGCGAGCTGATGGCACTCTTAGAAGTTAAAGACTTAAAAGTCCATTTTCCAATCAAAGGCGGCATTTTGGGGCGCACTGTTGGCTATGTTAAGGCCGTTGATGGTGTAAGTTTTACAATCAACCCAGGTGAAACAGTAGGTCTTGTTGGTGAGTCCGGTTCTGGAAAATCAACAACGGGCAAAGCCATTTTGGGCTTGGAACGTATAACGGGTGGTACTATTCATTTCGATGGTGAAAATATAACCAAGTATATCGGTAAAAACCGCTCAAATTACCGTAAAAGCGTGCAGATGATTTTCCAAGATGTAAACTCTGCCCTTAATCCTCGTAAAAGGGTATACGATATTATTGCCGAACCCCTTCGTAATTTTGAGAAGCTTACTAGGGGTGAAGAGCGTAAGCGTGTAGACGAACTCTTACGTATTGTAGGCATGACTCCCGAAGCATCATACAAGTATTCCTTTGAGTTTTCGGGAGGTCAAAAACAAAGGATTGGTGTAGCTCGTGCCATTGCTCTAAAGCCTAAGCTTATAGTAGCAGATGAACCGGTATCTGCACTTGACCTTTCCGTACAGGCGCAAGTTCTTAACTATATGAAGGACATTCAACAAGAATTAAAACTGGCCTACTTATTTGTAAGCCATGACTTAGGTGTTGTAAGGCATATGTGTGAAACTTTGGCTATTATGCATAACGCAAGATTCGTAGAATACGGTTCCAGAGATGATATCTACAATGATCCGCAACATATTTATACCCGTAGATTGATAGCCGCAATACCCGATACCGACCCGGATTTACGGGAGCGAAACGCAACCAACAGGGCCTTACTAACAAAGGAATACGAGCAAGAATACACCAAATTCTACGGCGAAGGCGGTAAAGTCTACGACCTTAAGCCATATAGCGACACTCACTATGTCGCAATGCCGTAAGGGGGCCTAGCTATGTGGAAAATGATTGTAAGGCGTTTCTTAATAATTATTCCCCAGATGTTTCTTTTGACTATTATTGTTTTTGGCATGTCTTATATAATGCCGGGTGATGCTCTTACAGGACTTATTGACCCCACTATAAGGCCTGAAGAAATTGAGCGCCTACGAGAACTCATGGGTCTTAACAGGCCGTTTTGGGTGCGGTATTGGGATTGGTTCACCAGTATGCTGCAAGGTGATTTTGGTAACAGCTTTCACCACGCCAGGCCTGTAACTCATATCATAGGTGATCGCTTGCCTAACACAATCCGGCTGTCTCTAGTAGCTACTGTCTTTACCTATATGATAGCTGTTCCCCTTGGAATGCTTGCCGGCAGATTTAGGGAAACTATTATTGATAAAACTATTATTGCCTATACCTTCTTCGCAATGGCAATGCCTACTATTATCTTTGCACTTATTAATCTATTTGTTTTTGGCTTTACCCTTAATTGGTTCCCAATAGTGGGTAGCGTTGATCCGCGGATTGACCCTGGCACTGCTGCTTACTGGCTCTCAAGACTCCGGCATTTGATTTTACCTGCCCTAACGGGAGCTCTCTTAAGCACAATATTTATTATCAATGTCTTACGTAGTCAGATAATTGACAATGAAAACTCTGACTTTGTTACCACGGCACGTGCTAAGGGTGTACCTCGCAGAGTAATATACAATAGACATATATTTAGAAATGCCGCACTCCCTGTCTATGCCGGTATAGGTTTTGCTATTGTAGGCCTGCTTGGAGGATCAATATTTATTGAGCAGGTATTTGGCTTCCCCGGTATGGGACAGTTATTTGTATCATCAATTACCAGAAGAGACTTTACCGTAGTAAACGCTCTAATAATGTTCTATGGTACGGCAACTATGGTGGGTACAATGTTGTCGGATATATTTATTACGATTGCTGATCCGCGGATTCGCATACAATAAAGAGGTGACATGATGGAAACTGCAAATAAATCACACTCTCCCATGAGGATATTGTGGCGAGAAATATGTAGCGATAAATTGGCCCTTTTTTCTTTATTCTTTTTCATTACTGTTGTCACCATAGTCTTTATATGGGCAGGGCTTTTGGATCCAAGAGCGGTGTTGCGTCAAGATCTTAGGAATACAAATATCGCACCCAACAGCGAATTTTGGCTTGGTACTGATCACGCAGGCAGAAATGTATTCAATCTCCTTATTGTGGGAGCAAGAAACTCGTTTATTATTGCCTTTACCCTTGCTATTGCCTCTTCTCTTATCGGAATTACCGTAGGTTTGATAGCAGGTTTTTATGCGGGGACTGTAGATAATATAATAATGAGAATAATCGACTTCCTTACCATGATTCCTGGACTGATGCTAATCCTGACTCTTATTGTAATACTGCCTGACAGTGTCTTTAACTTTGGTCTAATTCTCACAATACTTGGATGGCTTGGTATGGCCAGGACCATCCGTATGATAACCCTGCAGCAAGGTGCCATGGATTATGTAAAGGCATCCAAGACATTGGGGACACGAAATCCGGTTATTATAGTGCGAGAGGTTGTTCCCAATATACTGTCATTTATGGTTGTAAATCTTACATTGGCCATAGCAGGTACCATGGGTGTTGAAACCGGCCTTACGTTCCTTGGTTTTGGTCTTCCCCCTGATATGCCCTCTTTGGGCACATTAATAGCTACCGCAGCCAGCCCACTTAATATGCAATTACGCCCATGGCTGTGGTTACCAGCGGCATTATTCGTCCTAGTGATGATGTTATGCATAAATTACGTCGGTCAGGCACTTAATCGTGCCGCAGACGCAAGGCGTAGAAGAGTTTAAGAAAGCGAGGAGAAAAGCATGAAGAGAAGCAGAATTTTACTTGTAGTAGCGTTCTTACTGGTTGGCCTTTTGATTATGGCTGCGTGTAACCGCAATGGTGAGGAAACACCAGTAGAACCAGATGTAGAAGAACAAGCAACGCCGGAACCACCCCCGGTGGACGACAATGACGAGGAAGAAGAGTATGAGGGTCTGGATATCGACGAAATCCTAGAGCAGGTAGAAGATGACCATCCTCTGGCCGCATTGCACGCAATTCAAGCAAGGTTCCCTCTTATGTCCGGTGGCAGAAGTGATGGTCAGCGTATCCAAGGTGGACACATCAACATGGGTATCAACTCATCCGATCCAGCTCCTGGCGTACTTAACGCTGTATTCTGGACATCTGGTGTAGATGCTGATTTGATGGGCCCAACAGGTATTGCTGATGGCCTTATCCGTATGACTCCAACCATGATGATGGGTCAGCAAGGTCCGGCAACATATGAAGTCGACCGTGACAGACAAGTCATCACAGTAACACTCAATTATGAAATTTACTGGCATGACGGAGTACGCCTTACCCTTAACGACTTGGTGTTTGCTCACGAAGTTATCGCTCATGCTGAGTATCCACTAGCTGGCGGTACACGTTTCGGACTTAACCAACAAAGAATCGTTGGTATCATGGACTATCACAATGGTGACGCAGATTACATTTCTGGTCTTGTGCTTTCCGATTGTGAAATGATTTTGGAATTCCATTTTACTGAGTTCCCACCCACACTCCTATACTTTGGAATTTGGACTACACCATATCCAAGGCATATATTTGGAGATATTCCTATAGAAGATCATCCTGGTCACGAGCGCAGCCGTGTAAACCCAATTGGTTGGGGTCCCTTCGTAGTACAGAACATCGTAGCCGGCGAAGCAGTTTATGCCGTAGCTAACGAGAATTTCTGGGCTGGTAGACCTCATCTTGACAGCGTTACTACAAGAATCGTACATCCAAGCATGATTCCTTCTATGATGCTTAACGGTGACCTTGATGTTGTACCATTCCTTCTTCAAGACTATCCCGATATGCCCAACCCCACCAACTTTATGTATCTTGGTGATGTTGCTAACACTTACAACTGGGTAGCCTTCAACCTGGGTGACTGGAATCCAGAAACAGGCGAATTGGAAGTTTATGACATGGAAACCGCAAGGATGGGTAACCCCAATCTTCGTCGTGCAATGGCATATGCCAGCAATGAGGAGCTTTTGACAGAAGGTTTATTTAATGGTCTTCGTTTCCCCGCAACATCATTTATTCCTCCAGGCCATTCTACCTTCCTTGATCCTACTCTTAGAGGATTCCCATACAATCCTGAGCTGGCAATGGAACTACTAGACGAAGCGGGCTTTACAGTTGGCGATGATGGCTGGAGAACCTTCCCAGATGGCAGCGAGCTTATTCTTCATTTCGTAATCTCTGGTCAAGATGACCCAAGCCAAGTAACAGTCGCAACCCACTATGCCCAAGCATGGGAAGATGTTGGACTTCAAGTTTACATCGACTGGGTAGACTGGACAGCAAAGACAGTTAACATCTTCCAAGCCGATAACTGGGATTGGGACGTAACCACAGCAGCATGGGGTGCCGGTGCAAACCCAGACCCCAACGTACTCTGGGGTGACACCAGCAATAACCGCGCCAGATATCTAAACCCAACCCTTCGTGATCATCTTGTAGGCTTTGGCTCTGATGATGCATGGGATCTTGACTGGCTTATAGGCCATTTCCATGAGTGGCAGCATATGATGGTAGAGTTTATCCCTGCTTTCCCAACCAACTGGCGTATCAGCCTTGTAGCGGTCAACAATCGTGTAGGCGGGTGGTTTATTGGTCTCGCTCCAGATGAGCCAATTGCAAGGGAAATCGGCTTATGGCATAATGTGTATGTAACCGCCGATGAGCCTTACAGACACTAAGTTGAATTTCGCACAAACATTGTAAGACAATTTACAAAGCCGTGGGTGTTTTAAACCCCCACGGCTTTTTTTGCGATTTTTTGTTGTGTTTTGAGCATTGACTTTAGTCCGACTTGATGTTATTTTATCCTAGGATTTGTAATACATATGTAATAAAAATTAGTAAAATAAACAGGATGGGGATTCTGCATGAAAAACAGCATAAACTTGGCAAGAAATAGGGTAGTATGGATGATACTGCCTATTGGCTTCTTAATTATTATGATTTCTGTTGTGATGTTAAGGGCGAATCCGATAGATTATGACATGCCGCTGGTTAGCATACGGCATGAAGCTGTGACTTCTTCTGGTGGTAACGACATATACCGAATGGTAGTGTCGGCCACATCGACTGCTGGCTTTAATCTATTTGGTATTGTAATATCTTATGACAATGATGCAATCAACCCTGTACATAGCTCATACTACATAGACATTGCATCTCCTGGGGATACGGTATTTGGGCCAGACACTAATGACCCGTTTTCTGTTTTGACTTTGGGTTTTATTGAGACACCTGCTGCTTGGCTTATTCAAAATGGCCGCACCGGGTTTTCTTTTGATGTCTTGAGTCTGGGGCAGGGTGCTGTTTCAGGGTATATGACAGATGTCTTTGCATTTTACTATCGACTTAATGGGGTTGACGCCGATGCCGCCTTTTCCTTTAGGATAGAGGATGGCCGCTATGAAAATGGCATGATTGGAACTGATACTGAAGTGTCATTTGTAAGACCAGGGATTTTGATAAGATCCGGTGACTCTTCATATGTATGGGGAGCATATGTAGTGGGTAATACCTACATAGAAATCCCTGATAGTAATGTGCTTTCAGCCTTTGCTCAAGCTGTCGCCACGGTCTACGATGATGAATATGTCAATGACTATGAGAACAACCATTATTATACGCCTACACCCACACCAGAGCCGACCCCAACACCTGAGCCTGCTAATCCTTCATCTACTCCAACTCCGGCTCCTAGTGCTAGCCCATCCCCAACACCGACCCCGGCTCCAAGTACTGCTCCCTCGGCTACACCCACACCATGTCCGCCATATCCCACTCCAACACCTTGCCCTCCATACCCTACCGTCACACCGGCCCCCTCCTCATGCCCGGTTACAAGACCAAATCCTGTAACCAGTCCATTGCAAACAGGCTTTGTTATTTTTTGTGCTGTTGTTCTGACCGGATTGGCTTTTGTAGGAATAATAACTATTACTACAAAGCATAAGGCTGAAGCTGCTGAGTTTAATATCGCTATAAAACGGCATAATCGTGAACGGCGATTGAATGAAATTTTAGACGATGAATAAATCCGAAATATGTAAATAACACAAAAAGGGGCTGTCCTGCAAAGCAAAAACCATGAATATCTATGTAAAGCCTGTCATTGCGAGCGAAGCGAAGCAATCCAAGAATGCCGAAATGCGCAAGCTTCCTGGATTGCTTCGTCGCTTCACTCCACAACGCTTTTAGGTTGACGGGGGGCATAATTATTCATAAAAATGCTTAGCGAGACGGCCCCTTTTGATATATAATAGTTGGAAGTGTTCAATTCATATTCCCTACAAAAGCCGCTAGCAATCTGCCGAAAACTTCTCTTGCCTTGCGTCCTTCTGTGAAAATCTCCTCTTCAGATAAGGGAATATCCAATATTCCGGCAGCCATGTTGGTTACCAGGGCAAAGCCTGCTACCCGCATTCCTAGTCGTCTGGCCATTATTACTTCATGTACAACACTCATACCGACTAAGTCCCCACCTAGATTGCGTATGGCCCGTATTTCTGCAGGGGTTTCCAATTGAGGGCCGGGCATGTAAAAATATACTCCTGTCCCGAGAGAAATGCCTAGCTTTCGTGCTTCGGACCTGGCTAATGTTATATAATCCCTATCAAAAGAAAAGGACATATCTATAAATCTGGTATCGAAATCGGATACATCCATCCCTACCAAGGGGCCGGTATGGGTCATGTTTATGTAATCCTTTAACATAATCAATTCCCCGACGGAATAATCAATGTTTACTCCCCCACAGGCACAAGTTAACACAAGACGGCTTGCGCCTAGCATCGAAGCTACTCTTACAGGGTATGAGGCCTCCTCAGGACTGTAGCCCTCATAAATATGGAGTCTGCCTTGCATACATAGCACATTTTTTCCGTTTAGCTTCCCAGCATACAGTTTCCCAGCATGACCGGGTGCTGTTGAGATGCCAAAATGCGGTATTTCCTTGTAGGGAATACAGACTTTGGATTCAAGCTCCTCGGCCACTTCGCCTAAACCGGATCCCAATACGATTAAAGCCTCCGGGGCAGTGCCTATTTTCGATTGTAAAAAATCTACAGATTTGCGTAAATCATTTTTCTTGCTCATTAGTATTTCCTTCCAATTGAAGCTGTTATCGTGATATCTTAAGAGCATGTTGCATACTGACATAACTTGCTTACTGCATCTTTGCTTATTATAGCTTCACCATGCTCGGCTAGATACTGTTTGCTTAACTCACCAGATATATGCTTTTGACCAAACTCCATTAAGATTGATTCCAGGTCTGATGTAGTGCGGTCATCCTCAGTTTCATTTATAAGCCATAGGAAGTATAGATTGCCAAGTTTATATAATTCGCTTTCTCCATGAAAAATCAGATTGATTGCATCGGCAGCAATGGCGGCTAAATCTAAATCATCAAAAGAGAAAATAGAATGGCTATCACCACTTGGGCAATCAGTTTGGTCTATGAAGCTGCTCTTTTTGAACTTGCATCGTTCTTTTGCAGCAGGTACCAAACTAATGCGCTTCTCCATTTCCTCTGGGTCGATTTTAGTTACCACGACAGCAAGGCAGTCTACCCCTATCCGGGAGGCCTCGATTAAATAAGGGGCATTTTCAGCCGGGGTAGGGCCTTCGTCTTGGGCCAAACGAACCATCTCCCTAAACAATTGCTGGGTTTTGTCCGACCCATGGCTAAGCTCATTGATTTTTATATCTCGTTCATCCAAATCAGTTTGCCTTAATATAAACTTCATTTGGGTATCGCTAATTTTTTCTATTCTCATTACCTTCCCCCCGGATTTTCATGTATGTAGTTTTCCAGTATTTCAGACTGTTTCAATCAGTATAATAGGTGGGTAGGCGGATGTAAAGAGGCTTTTTCTGGTGAGGGGTGCATTATTTAGGTATTTAGGGGGCACCCGTAAAGGCATTCGTTAAAAACAATTGTCATTGTGAGCAAAGCGAGGTGATCCTGAACCAGTGTAAATTCTGGATTGAGGCCTCGCTTTGCTCCTTGCAATGACAGTTAAATTGTTTGCCTGTCTACACTAATCCGGCTAGCTCAGCCAGCTCAGCAATGGCCTTCTTTGACACTTTACGTCCCTTATACTCAATAAGTGTGTCGGACTCGTCTGTGAAAATACATGCTGGCTCATACTTTTTGAGGATTATACTATCCTCGTTGACGAAGACCTCCAGTGCATCCCTCTCTTTTATGTGCATGACCTTTCTAAGTTCTATGGGCAGTACTACCCGGCCAAGCTCGTCTAGCCTTCTTACGATACCTGTAGCTTTCATGTTAATCTCCTTCCGCGCCTTTGCGCATAGTAGTGTGCTCTCTGGGAAATATGCCAATAATATTTCCTGAAAGAGAAGCGGAGCCTTAGTATACCATGTTTGTCAAAAAATGCAAGTTATGGGAAAATATATTTTTCTGCTGTCGATATATAAGCATATGGGAATGTAGTTTCTGAGTTTAGAATAAGCTGTATAGTCAGTGAAAACCAACAATGTCTCACCTTGTCATCGGTGAGTGGATGCAAATAAATACAAGCTAGGTAGGTGATTCCAATACTTAATTACATATGGGGCGGCATGATATTGCTTGCAATTGTTGTTGCGGCCTTTACAGGGAATATCCCCGCTCTTACTAATGCCGCAATCGAATCTGCTCGGGAGGCAGTTATGCTATGCATCACAATTCTTGGGGTGCTTAGTATGTGGACAGGACTTTTGACTGTGGCTGACAGAGCAGGCATGGTTAAAACCCTATCTCGCAAACTCAAGCCAACACTTAGATATCTGTTTCCGGAACTCGGTCGCAACCATCCTGCTCATGAGCCAATCGCCACCAATTTCATAGCAAACATTCTGGGGTTGGGCTGGGCTGCTACTCCCAGCGGTATTATGGCAATGAAGGCACTTCAGAAGGATAATCCTTCTAAAGACACAGCTACGAAATCTATGCGGATGTTTATGGTAATAAATATGTCTAGCCTTCAATTGGTAACCATTAGCGTCGTGGCTTACAGGACACAGTACGGCTCGGCAAACCCGTCGGAAATAATAGGGCCGGGGTTGATTATTACCATGGCAACGACTGTTATAGCGGTGGCGTTTTGTAAGGTATTGGAGCGGTTTAACTTATGAGCTGGCTATTATTTTTATCAGACTTAATCGTACCACTGACATTCTTCGGTATATTACTCTTTGCCTTCATGAAAAAGACCCCAGTTTATGACCATTTCATCTCTGGGGCGAAGGATGGCTTTGGCACGGTTATGACTATTGCACCCACTATTATCGGCCTCATGGTTGCGGTGGGAATGCTGCGTGCTTCTGGAGCGTTAGAGCTGTTGGGCAACCTTATTTCTCCGGTAACAGACCAAATGGGCTATCCTACAGAAGCTGTGCCCCTTACCCTTATGCGTCTTGTTTCCTCATCTGCCGCTACAGGGTTGTTGCTGGATATATTTGAACGATACGGCCCAGATTCGTTTATAGGCCGGTTTGTGTCGGTCATGATGAGCAGTACAGAGACGGTGTTTTATACAATGAGCATTTATTTTTTAAGCGTGAAGATTACAAAAACCCGTTTCACATTGGCGGGTGCGTTGATTGCAAATTTTTCAGGGGTTTTGATGTCATTATGGCTTACATATCGCTTGTTTCCTTAAAATTGACGGGGTGCTATACTTCGGCAAACTCTTAGAGGAGGCAAAATGGACATACAAAAGCGCAAGACTCAGTACCAAACCCGTAGGGCAAACCGTCTGCCTGCGCAGCCTACAAGATATTATCTTGACGCATATCTGGCTCATAAGGATGAATCTCCAATCGTAAGAGAGGCATATGCCCTTTGCGCATTTTGGAACAACGCCCCATTGGAAATCTACCCAGAGGAGCTAATCCTTGGCAGGATACATGCCAACGAGGCAGTGGGCTTTCACTATGGCGGCGGCACGTTTGTACATGATTTGCCCAATCACGGCATAGAGCCAGAAGAGCTTGAGGCAGTTAGAGTGCGTGCTTACAAAGGAGCGGATCCCACGATTTATACACCGGAAGAAATGGCCTCCATTAATGCCTGCGCCTCTACATCAACATGGTTTGGGGGGCATGCTGTACTAGATTTTGAGCGCATACTAAAAATAGGACTTGCCGGGTACCAGATAGAAATTGACCGCTATGCTAAAATGCATGCAGATAAACAGGACTTTTATAAAGCCTTGTGTATAACCTTGGAAGGGGTTTCGTCATTTATTTTAAGACTTGCGGACGCAGCGTCTAAAATACATGGTTACAACAGCGATATCCCAGGAAACCTGGGTTATATAGCATCTAACCCTCCCGAAAATTTCCACCAGGCCTTGCAACTGGTGTGGATTCTTCATTACTTGGATAACTCCGACTCTTTTGGCCGTTTTGACTCCTATCTGTTGACTTCTTACGAAAAGGAGAAAAACCGGGATTGGGCAAAGGCACTCTTGGTGGATTTTTGGCTACGAATAGAAGACGCCTATCAAATCCAAAATATGACGATTGGCGGTAAATACACAGACCTTACATTGCTATGTCTGGAAGTGACTCACGAATTAGGCCTCCAGGGTCCCAATCTTTGTCTGCGTATTACTCATGATGTCCCGGGTAATATAATGGCGGCGGCACTTAACTCAATAGGAACAGGCATTGGCCTGCCTGCACTTTACAATGATGAAATTTATGCAGAAAGCTTGACTCGTTCTGGGATTCCGAGAAAAATTGCAGAGGGATATTGCTTTGCCGGCTGCTCTCAGGTGATGATTCCGGGGCGGTCCAATTTTGCCAATGATATCGGCCTTATGAATGTGGCAAAAATCTTTGAAATGACACTCTATGACGGATATGACCCTCATACAAAGCAACAGGCAGGCCCTCATACCGGTGCAGAGTTTGCAACTTTTGATGAATTTCATGATGCTTTCATGGTCCAGTTAGAATATGCCTGTAAGTTGCAAGTTAGTATCCATAACAAAGAGCTGCCCTATAGGGCCAGCAAAGAAGGATACGTCCTGCGTTCACTGTTTACCCGGGGATGTTTAGAGAAAGGCTTGAGCTATCTGAAAGGTGGTGCTGAGTTTAATAATGTACAGTTGGAGCTTATTGGGATTACAAATGCCGCCGACAGTCTATATGCAGTCAAAAAGGCCGTTTTTAACGAGGAATGCGTTAATTTTGCTCAACTAGTGGAGGCATTGCGTTCGAACTGGGAAACGCCGGAAGGAGAAGAACTGCGAGGATATCTTCGTTCATTGCCAAAATTTGGCAATGATTATGAGGATGTAGATATGATAAGAAGGGGAATCACGCAATTTCTATATGAAAGATTAAACCGCGAACCGGGACCTTATGGTGGGATATATGTACCGGGAGAGGTAATTTTCGTATCACATGAATATTGCGGCACGGTAACAGGTGCTACCCCAGATGGCCGTGGAGCAGGTGAGGTATTGGCTGACTCTGCCGGTGCAAGTCAAGGTAGCAGTAAAGAAGGCCCTACAGCCCTAATGAATTCCATGCTCAAGCTGCCTGTTGCGGATTATTTGCTAACAAGCACTGTACTTAACATGCGGTTTATGCCTAGGCTTGTTAATAACCCTGCAGCAAGGCAAGGTTTATCTGCTCTGATACAAAGCTTCTTCGCACAAGGGGGTATGCAGCTGCAAATCAATGTCTGCGATACTGAGACGCTAAAAAAGGCACAAGCCAACCCGGAGCAATACCCGGATTTAATTGTAAGGGTAGGGGGGTACTCAGACCATTTTGTGCGTCTATCTAGAACATTGCAGGATGAAGTCATATCCAGAGCCGAGTATTAAGAGCGCACTTGTGGCGGAGTTAGCATACGCGCTAGTCTAAGGAATAAGTATCCTATGTAAGTGATGGAGAAATATTGAGTACAATAAACGCTTATAGATGCTGATATATCAGTGGTTATAAGCGTTTTATATTGTTCAAATTTTTATTGTGTTAAAGGTATGCATGTTCACTTAAAATAAAAAATGGTAGAACATGTGGTAGAAAAAAGGTTATTTACAATGATAGATGCAGTAGTATAATTAAAACCAAATATAGGTAACATAGTTAGTTTCAATTGCCATGGGTAAGAAAAGGAGCAAGCACATGAACATAAGGGATATATTGCAGGAAATTGATGCACTCAAGGCTGTTTATGCTAGTGCTCCAAAGATAGACGAGGCTGTTACAAAGAAAAGACTTGAGCAGTTTATGGTGGAAAACACCTACAATTCTAACGCAATTGAAGGTAACTCACTAACTTTGCGTGAGACGGCAACAGTAATATTAGAAGGTGTTACAATTGACAAAAAACCTGTTAAGGATCACCTGGAAGCCATTGGGCATAAAGATGCCTTTATTTATGTAGTAGATATGGTGAAAGATGATGTCCCTTTTTCTCTAAAAGCCGTTAGAGACATACATTCATTAGTTTTGATGAATGACGCAAAAAACCGTGGGCAGTTTAGACAATATCCTGTAGAAATTCTAGGTTCATCGTATATGCCGCCACCTCCAGAACAGGTCCCTATATTAATGGGTGAGTTGATGGATAGTTATAATACGGATAATCGACATCCAATTGAGAAAATATCCGATTTCCATATTAGGTTTGAGCGAATACATCCCTTTATAGATGGAAATGGAAGAAGTGGTCGGTTAATCCTAAATCTTGAGCTAATGAGAGCAGGATATGCACCTGTAGATATAAAGTTTAAGGACCGAGATGTCTACTATGCCTGTTTTGATGATTATGATGTAAACGGCAAAGCTGATATGTTTATTGGGGTAATTGCCAAGTATGAGCTTGAAGAAATGAAAAAGCTGGCTCATCTAGCCACATATGCCAAGTCTGACTTCAAGGAACGTCTTGAGGCTGTTAAAGGAGAAGTGGAGGCACACAATCAGCAGACAAAAAATTGCCAGGGCAATCTAACGAAATAAAAGAATAATTTCAACGTAGATACATGCGAGATTATCAGGTCTGGCATATATAGCGAATTAATTCGGAATCAGTCCTGCCTGTCGCCGAAAACGCGTTGACGCGTTCGCGATTTTCGGCTCGGTCAGGACTGTTTCTCATTTAATTCGCTATAGCTATGTGCAAAAGAAAGGGGGTGTTTTGCTATTGACTTTGATACGCAAGCGCATTGTATCAAAATCAACGCAAAACCGGGCTGTTTTGTTAAGCAGAAACCATGAATATCTATGCAGAACAACCGTCGTTGCGAGCGTAGCGACGCAATCCAAGCTTGGGTTGCTTCGTCGCTTTGCTCCTCGCAATGACAATGTGGTGCATATTTATCAGAAAAATGCTTAACGAGACAACTCGGTTATGTTCTACTTCCATCCAGTACAATATTGCGTTCAGTTATCGGTGAGTACCATATTTTATGGTCACCTTTTCCATATCTGACGAAATGACAACCTTCTTGCAATAACGCCCTCTTAACAGGGTATAGTCTGCCATTACACTGCTGCCTTTGCCATAACCATACGCTCTTCAAAATGGATTTGAAAATCACCTGTGTAGCCGCAATTTAACTCAAGCATTTCTGGTGCTGCCATTTGTACACGCTTCATGAGATTGTCAAATGAACTCTATTCAAAGACAATTCCAAGCTCATCATCAGATTCCGCAATCCAGACACCATCGTCCCATATCATTGTTACTTTACATGTTTTCATTGAATTAACCACTCCTTTGCCAGTGGCACTAATCCGGAGCTCCTACACGATTTCACCCGTATCCTTTTCTATCATCCCAAGCAACCAAGCAATATTCTCCCCAAGTCGCTCCATAGTCCTAATCCCTTCCGCATCTTTGGCATAATCCCCTAGCTCCCGGCTTAGGCTCATATTCCAATAACTGCTCCCAGGGATAATCATATCGCATATCTGAAACATATGATTGATGCTATCCAGAGTATGGATACCTCCGGCGCGCCTCACCGCCGTTACTGCCGCGCCTATTTTACGGCTAAAGGCATTGCCATCCTTACGGGACATTACTCCGGTGCGGTCTATCAGGGCTTTGGTTTCTGGGGTTAGGTCTGAGAAGTAGGTGGGGGAGCCGATTACTATTGCGTCGGCTTCTTTCATTTTAACATATAGTTCGTTGACCCAGCCTCCTTGCATACATTGACCCTTGTTAGTCATGCAATAGCTGCAACCCATGCAGCCGTAGACTTCTTGGCCTCCTGCCTGATACAGCTCGGTTTCGTGGCCGGATTTTGCGCATACTTCTAATACGGTCTTTAGCATATGGGCAGTGTTGCCTGTAGGACGTGGGCTCCCGTTGATGGCTAATACTTTCATGATATCCCTCCTAAATGCCCATTACGGGCAATTTCGTCACCTATAATATTACTTTTTCGTTTTGATGATTTGGTGTAAAGCGGTCTTTGGATTTTTGAGATGCTCTCGCATTTTTTGGGTTTTTATTGGCGATATTTCGCGTTTCCTCCATTTGGGTTAGGGTGTTTTTCTGCCAGCTAGTATCCCTTCTATTATCTGGTCAGGCTGCACCCCTTCTTTGATTGCATCGGGCTTAAGTTTTAATCTATGGCGAAGGACTGGCAGGGCCATGGTGCGTACATCGTCTGTGGTTGCATAATCCCTGCCCTGGATTGCCCCGTATGCTTTGGCTGCCTTTAGCAGTGCAATGCTTCCTCTTGGGCTTGCACCTGTTGCTACAGCACTTACCCGCCTAGTGGTTTCTGTTATGCTGATTATATAGTTGAAAATTGGTTCTTCTACCATTATACTGGCTGCTTCAGCTTTGGCTTGAGAAATTGCTTCTGGATTGCATACAGGGAAGCTGGGGTCATTATCGGGTTTTGTCTCGTGGTGGATTTGAAGTAACTGTTTCTCTGCTGTTATGCCTGGATAGGGTATGGGCAGGCTTAACATAAAGCGGTCATTTAGAGATGGATGCAGATTTTGCTCTTCTTCCATTGTGGCAATAATAAATAATAGCTCATGTGGGTCTTCCATGGCTTTGGTCATAGTATTAATAATCTTGGGTGGGGCGTCTGCTAGTTCCTTCGCCATATATACTTGAGCAAAGGCTGGTTCCGTTGGGTCGTCCGGTATAAACCGTTCATATTTGAAGGTAAGTCCTAGTGCCTGGGCCAAGGCTTCGGCCCATATGGTTTTCCCAAGGCCCGTCGGCCCATCTAACAGTATGTGCCCTCCCGCAAAAAACGCCGCTAGGCATAGGTCAGTCATATTTTCGCGATTTAGTACTGTATTGCCGATTTGGGTCTTTACACCGCTTGCAATTTCTCTTAGCATATGAATTCCTCACTTTATACATGCTTTGTAATTTAATGGTATACTTGAAGTATAGCACATAACGAATGGAGATAGCTATGTTTTACAGCTTTAGTCATAGTTTAGCGTCACTAGCCTCGTCCCAGGGGTATCGATTGGATTACTGCCTTGGAGCATCCGGGGTGCCGTCTATGGGTACAATTGTAGATGATGCCGCATATCTGGCGTTTCAAAAGATGGAGATGGCTACTCTTATATGTTTCCATGTAGTGGATACCACCCGGCTCAATTGGCAGGATGTTGTTGCCAGGGATGCAGATCATCGAAAATGGGCACAGGGCTTATTGGATCGGGTGCAAAATGTGGCGATTATATACATCCTTACAGGAGAAGGCCCCCCTCCATGGCATGGTGCTACGCCTGACGGATTCGAAGACTATATTGGGCAGCCGGTGTACTCAGTATTTTGGTACCAGGATTTATCCAGTGGGGCTGTTACCGTTTCCAAAAATCAGCCCGCACAGCTCTTTGGTATCCGGGGCTTGATAGAAAAGGCGCGGGTAGGAGCAACTGGGGATGTACTAACTACCGGTAATGATGAGCCTAGAGGATTCTCCCCGGGCAGAGGATATTCCATGACAAATCTGGAACCTGTGCATCGTGTACCTCTTCTTACATTTTTGATTGTGGGAATCAATGTGGTTATCTTGGTGCTTATGTATATGGCGGGGTATCCTGCGGATATGAGGGTGCCACTGCGGTTTGGCGCGATTTTACCCACTAATATTCTTGACTATGGTGAGTGGTGGCGGCTTTTTACCGCTATGTTTGTACATTTTGGTGCGGGACATTTTTTTGCCAATGTTTTGGGGCTCCTTATTTTTGGTGTTCGGATAGAGCGGTACTTTGGGCGATTGGCCTTTACAATAATATATGTTGTGTCCGGGCTTCTTGGGTCACTTTTTAGTTTATATTTTACCAGGGGTTATGCCGCAGGGGCTTCCGGTGCTATCTATGGGCTTATTGGTGCTATTTTTATTTATACCCGTATGACTGGGCGGGCTGTGGAGCTTATGAATTGGTATTCCCTTGTTGTGTTTATCGGGGTGGGGATTGCAATGGGCTTTATGACCCCTGGGGTCGATAATTTTGGTCATCTTGGGGGATTGATTGGCGGGGTAATCGTTGGGCTTGGTATGGTGGCGGTGTTGAGGCGGCGAGGGCGAGAGTGACATCTTTCTCCATGACATAACTTGCATTAGGTTTTGTCTCCTGCCGGGGTTTATAATATCTCCGGAGGGGATGAAGATGAAAATTGTACATATGTATTTGAATGTCCTTGAAGTATCGGAAGCGGTTCCTGCCTGGGACGGTTTTCTTCGATTGGGATTTTTTTTAGTACTTATCGCAATGATAGTTATGATGCTGCACCGCCGTTATGCCAAAGTGAAAGTCGCAAGCGGTTTTGATGTTGTGGCTGTGAATCTTGAAGCGGAAGGGAAACGATACGACTTTAACGATATAGCGGGAAACATCGAAGCCAAGGAAAGCGTAAATGATATCGTGGATTACCTCCGCGACCCTGAGAAATACAAGGCCTATGGTGCCAGAATGCCCAAAGGGATACTCCTTCACGGTAAGCCTGGTACGGGCAAGACTTTAATGGCCAAAGCAATGGCCGGTGAGGCTGGGGTGCCCTTTTATGCCGTAAGCGGGTCGGATTTTGTACAGATGTATGTTGGAGTAGGGGCAGCCCGTGTACGTGAGCTGTTTAAAAAAGCTCGGGATGCAGGGGGCGGCGTAATTTTCATAGATGAAATTGATGCCTTGGGCAAAAAGCGCAGTGATGGCTTAAGCGGCAATGATGAGCGTGAGCAGACTCTTAATGCCTTGCTTACGGAGATGCAGGGATTTTCCGATGGTGCGGGAATCGTGGTAATCGCCGCGACTAATCGCCCGGATACTTTGGATGAGGCACTTATGCGGCCAGGCCGCTTTGACCGGCGGGTGGAAGTTGGACTGCCAGATCTTGCTGCAAGGAAGCAAATCCTTGCCCTTCACGCAAAAAATAAGCCTTTGTCAAAAATGACAAATATGGAAAAATTGGCAGTAGATACGGTGTTTTTCAGCGGGGCAATGTTGGAAGGGCTGCTCAATGACGCGGCGATAAACGCGGCAAAGCGGGGTGGGGGAAACATAGAGCCTGAAGATATTTCCACAGCCTACTATACTGCTCTTGCAGGCAGTGAAAAAAAGGACCGAAGCGGCATCCGACAAAAAGAGCGGGCAGTTACTGCTTGGCATGAATCAGGCCACGCTTTGGCCGCAACATTGTTAAACCCAGAAAACCGCGTAGCCAAGGTTACGATAATCCCCTCGGCAGGAGGGGCAGGGGGATTTTGTGCTAATATCCCTGCAGAACGTATGTACTGGACCAAAAGAGAGCTGGAGGAGCAAATAATGATAAACCTGGCAGGTCGTGCCGCAGAGGAGTTGCATTTTGGCATTGACGGAGTAACCACAGGTGCCTCCAATGATATAGAAAAAGCCACCCAAACTGCCTTGCAATATGTGGCTAAGTTTGGGATGGGGGAGGGCCTACTAGATAGGCTGGCACTAAAAGATGACCAGAACATTAATAAAGAATGCGCGGATTTAATTAATCGCTTGTACGATGAAACGAGAGTTCTACTAAAAGAAAACTACCCAGCTATGGAAGCTTTGGTAGAGGGCTTGCTTGAGAACGAAACTTTGGATGGGGACGAAGTACGTGAAATCCTTAGCGCAGCCACCCCAACGCAATAATCGCTGCCATTGCAAAGCAAGCTCCAACTGTCACAACGTAAAATAGGGGTGTCTGCCAGAATCGCTTTTTCTCGATGTTATCTATCAATATCGGTTGACTACTCGAAGATGGAATAATCACCGGTGGCGTATAATCCAAGTATGCAGGGATACTGTCCTTGGCAAATTTACGTTTTTTGGCAACATAGGAAAAAATAATTTTCTCTGCTTCCGAAACAAAGTCCACAGGAGGATGCTCCGCTATGGGGTTTGGGTTCATAATAAAAACGGCTTGGCTGTACCACTTGGTAGGGTCGCCTTGGATTACTACGACTTGGTCACTTGTTTGCACCGAAAATCACCTCATATGAAGCATAGCCAAATTGAAATAAGGTTAAACCAAAACATAACCACGAAGAGCATGGAAAAAGCCCGAACAAGTGGGAGTTATAATATCCACATTTGTCGGGCTTTCACTGTATCTTTGTAGATGTCTTCTTACTTCATGGCTAGTTGGGCGCGAAGTTCCTCGTTTTCCTTGCGGAGTTGCTCAATTTCAAGTTCCGCTTGCTCCTTTTCATACATAGCTTTATTGAAGAAATAAATCTCGTCTTTTCTGCGTTGGTAGGCTTGCCTTGTATATTTATCTTCGCTTTGTAATTGAAGTGCTGATACTGCCATAAAAATCTCCTCCTCTTCGCAAGCATTTTCTATGATGGCCTTGTTGTTTATCTCTTTTTGGGTTATTACAGAAAGCCACTTAGCAAAAAGTCCGTCCTCGTTAGTTATGCCGTCGGCATCATTTATGGCTTTTGCGAAAGCCTTCATGTCAATATAGTGTAGTTCCATTGCATCTGTGAATACGGTGTAATCTTCACAATCCATTATCATACAAAGCCTGTGTATTTTGCTGGTATCTTCGTATATGGTTTTCTTGTTTTCTAGCGACTTTATTGAGCCGTTGGTAAACGCAATGGTGATAGTGGGCGGCTGTGATGTGTAGCTTTTACCAACTTCCAAATCTTCACCAAAGGCTCTTGCCCATGAGCGGATTGTTTTGGCTTTTAATTCGCCAAGACCGTGCAAATGCATCTCCACAAGTACGGCTGTGCCGTCACTAAGCTCTGCCCTAATATCCAGTATAGACAGTTTATCTTCGCCAGATTCCTTGTCCAGATATGGGTTTTTGATAGTTAAAGATTTTATTACACGGTTGATTTTTTTGTTGGCAAAGATGGCGTTTAGTAACGATATCAGCAAACGTGGGTCGCCCTTTGTAAAAAGCAGCTTAAATGCGTAGTCTATGCGCAAGTCCATTAACTGGAGGTAGTCGATTCGTATTTTACCCCTTGGCTCTTTGCTCATAGGCGTATGTCCCTTCGCTGTTTGTTTGTGCTGGTTGCTGATGTTATTATATGCAACTTGGTGGGTGTTATCAAGGTTATATTCAAATGAGTTGCGCTAAGTGTACTAGTAGAATAGTGATTTATATTGCTTTGGAAATTACATCCTGTTATAGTTGTGGTAGCAGAACGAAAAATCGCGAAGCAAGTCGTCATACGGATTTTTACGTTGTGTTGCATTTATTTACGAGGGGTGCATCATGCTAACATGGGATAGCATACAATCCAACGCAGTAGCGTTTTCCAAACGATGGAAAGATGGGCGCAACGAGGAAGCCGAAGCCCAATCATTTACCACGGATTTTCTGCATGTATTTGGCGTAGATGACCCTGTTACTTTGGGTGATTTTGAATACAAAGTTCCCCTATCTGGCAATCGCACTGGCTACATAGATTATCTTTGGAAAGGGCAAATAGCTATAGAAATGAAGTCGCGGGGCAAAGACCTTAAAGCGGCTTTTGAGCAATTGCGTAATTACATGTCACACCTACCAGAAAATGAAATCCCCGACCTATGGATGGTATGTGACTTTGAAACAATCAAGCTATCGCGCCGCTCCACAAACGAGGAATA
>Ga0123355_10000197_pt1 | contig 74985 bp, 73 predicted proteins | sample TergutEmb28metaG_3_FD_89872 | JGI IMG/M metagenome (GOLD analysis project Ga0123355, IMG submission 89872) | Embiratermes neotenicus P1 segment gut microbial communities from Petit-Saut dam, French Guiana - Emb289 P1 | ecosystem: Host-associated > Arthropoda: Insects > Digestive system > Gut ...
ACCCCACAATAGATATGGCCATAATAAACACAAACCACGTGCTTAACCAAACAAACTTAAACCCTGTGCGTGACTCTTTAATAATAGAAAATCCGGATTCGCCTTTTGCAAACATTGTTGTAGTACGCAACGAAGATGCTGAAAACCCAGCAATGACAGCATTAATACGCCATTTGCAATCTGAAAGAGTGCGGGAGTTTATCTACCGTCAGTACGATAACGCTGTTTTGCCGGTTTTTTAAAGGGATAGGTCACGGATTACACGGATAACGGCTTTGATTAACACGGATTAAAAACACGTTTTGCGCCGCCTCAGCGGCACAGGGCATCCGTGTAAATCAAAGCCGTTATCCGTGTTCATCCGTGGGCTATGCCTTTTTTTCTTTTTTGTGTTGCAGAATTTGGCGGAAAGTGGTACACTGCCCCCGTTAGGCTAAATTTTTAGTCAATAATCACCATGCCAGGCCAGGCAAAGGAGGCCGTTCAATCTATGAACGAACTAGAAAACAAACAATCCTTCCAGGAAATGCTTGACGAATCATTTGCGCCGCTAAAATCCGGCAACATTGTAAAGGGTACAATAGTGAGCGTATCCCCAACCGAGGTTATTGTAGACCTAGGTTACAAATCCGACGGCATTGTTTCCCGCAGCGAGTTTACAACCGATCAAAATGTAGAACTTGCAGACATTGCAAAACCGGGCGACACTATCGACGTTTGGGTGTTGCGTGTAAACGACGGCGAGGGCAACGTTGTTTGTTCTAAACGTAAAGTTGACAGCCAAGCCAACATCAAAAGTATCGAAGAGGCGTTTACTAACGGCACTCCAATTTTGGGCAAAGTTACAGACGTTGTTAAAGGCGGTTTAAGCATTAATATCCAAGGTGTGCGTGCATTTGTACCTTCTTCCCAAGCCTCTAACCGCTTTATTAAAGACTTGACCGACTTTAAAGGCAAAGAATTCATGTTTAATGTGATAGAGTTCGATCGGTCTAAGCGTTTGCGCATTATTGCGGGCCGCAAAGACCTTGCTACAACAGAAGCAAAAGCACGTCATGATGAAGTTTTTGGCAAAGTTGCAGTAGGCGCACAAGTGGAAGGTACCGTCAGCCGCATTGTAGACTTTGGTGCTTTTGTAGACTTAGGCGGCGTAGATGCTTTATTGCACGTAACCGAACTTTCTTGGGACCGTGTGAAAAAAGTGGCAGACGTACTTACAGTTGGGGACAAAATTACTGCTATCGTTAAAGATTTTGACCCTGAAAAAGGCAAGATTTCTCTATCGCTAAAAGACCCGGCAAACGACCCTTGGGCAATTATTCCGCAAAAGTATCCTGTGGGCAGCATAGTTCAAGGTACAGTTGTGCGCTTTGCAACATTTGGTGCGTTTGTACACCTAGAAGACGGTATTGACGGCTTGATTCATATCTCGCAAATTGCTAACAAACGTGTAGCTAAAGCAGCAGACGAACTTACCGTTGGCGACACAGTTAATGTAAAAGTAACTAACATCGATATGGAAAACCGCAAAATAAGCCTTTCTAAGCGTGATGCAGATGCGATGTTGAATCCGGAAGACGGCCAATATTATGCAGATGACGAATATTACGACGACGGCGACGATATTATGGTTGAAGAAGATATGGTAGAAGTGGTTGAAGAAGAAGTAGAAACAACTGAAGAATAATACACAAAACTGATAAAGGTTGGACTTACTGGATTTCTCCAGTATCTCCAACCTTTTTTGTAAGTTTCGCTGAACTCTATTCAAAAATTCTTGTCAAATTTACTACAAGGGCGTTATTATAGCGCTATCAGGAAGAAGGGAAGTGCCCTATGAGTAATAATCCTAATTTCTACAAAATGATTACGATGGCTGGATACTGGATATTATTCCAGATTTATTTGAATGCGGCATAACCGTGCTTAACCCACAAATTCGCCCCAATGGCTTGTATAATTTATCACGCATCTGCAAAGGTAAATATCCTATTAACCTAGATTTAGACCGCCAACTCTTCCCATTCGCCACTCCGTCCGAAATAGATGACCACGTGCGCGAGGCAGTTGAAGAACTATACCTACCGCAAGGCGGCTTAGGCCTATCCCTAGACCTTGGCCCCGACATGCCTTTAGCCAATATGGATGCACTGCTAAGTGCCGCGCGTAAATATAGGCACTATCGGTAATTTGGCCTTTTGGTGAAAAGCATTCCATGCTTAGCTACTGCAAGGAGTATATAATGAAAAAAATAATCTTAATTGCAACAGCGCTGTGCCTACTATTGGTAGTGACTGTAGGCTGTAACGCATCACCCGTAGGGTTGACAGAAGCCGAACGGCTCGCTCAATCAACGCCGTCAGAATACAACTTACCACTTGACGTCAATATTTTAGACGGCGTATCGATGAAAATCCAAGATGTTTCACCAACCGGCCTAGTGTTCTTTTTCGAGAATCAAACGGACAATGAATATATCTATGGTTCAGATTTTATCCTTTACACGTTAAGCAACAACACATGGGAACGTGTAGAACCTATAATTGAAAATTGGGCTTTTACCAGCGAGGCTTACAGTATTTTCCCAAACGCAACCACTGCCGAAACATCTGTTGATTGGCAATGGCTATTTGGCGAGTTGCCGAGCGGTTATTATCAATTCCAAAAAGAAATTCTATTTGTTCGCCGCCCTGGTGATTTTGATAGACATTTGTTAGCAGCTACATTTCTTATCCGGTAGTAGCGGCAGAGTATGCTTTGGGGAACAACAAATCTTCAAATTGCATCATTTCAATTGACACTATATGCGATAATGTACTGGGATCCCATGTTGAGCTGTGTTGCAGTTTTACTGCACACTTTTTATCAGAGGAGGTATTTTGAATGAAAGCAATGTTATCTATTTTTGTGTTGTCCGCTTTGATTTTTTCCCCAGTTATTGTTTCTGCTTCAGACGTTGACTTATCACATTTCGAGTGGACATCCGGCAGGTCGGACGCAGAGCTTATGTGTATGGAGGATGCTCTTAGCAGTCGTGTCGATGTTATGAATACACAACTCGAACAAGTAGACGCCGCAGAGCAACGAGGAGAAAGTTTTGTAATGCCGCACGCCTTCACAGAGGCTGAAAGTCGTGAGATTGAGCGGCAGAATATTATGTTGCGCTATCTTCATCTTCTAACTCGAATTTATATTTATCCGGATTCTATACCAAATACCGATCAGTTTCTGTTACACTTATCTGAGCGAGGAAGTATAAACTTAGATGAATTTAATATCCTTCGTGCCGACTTTAACCCTCCGGACAACATGCCCTATTTTATCGCCTCGGCTGCCCCAACAGAATGGGTTTGGGACTTCTTTAAGATTGCAGTAAGCCATACACCTACACGAGCCCATGTTGAGTTTATACTTGAATTCCTCGGCATAACCGGCAATTCTGTTTATATCGTTGTGGGAGATTCTTTAGATTACGAAGAAGCACAGTATGCTCCAGAATATCAAGTAAATGCAGAGCCCTTGTATTCTGACGGCACCATTGACATCGAACCTCTTTCACAGGTGTGGTCAATGGGGCAACGGATATTCGTTTCAGGATTAGGGCATTATACTTTGGGACACCCGCGTAATACTACGGGAGAGAGTTTTTTCACAGCACTTCACTCGCGGAACGCTCCTGGGGCAAATGTTTTTTGTGCCGTTACAAATGCACACATTGGAATTGTTGTAACTAGCCGTGATACTAGCTCTGAAGATGTTGCAGAGATAAGAGTGTTGTTTGGTCGTGTGTCCACGCTTGGAATCAATCGATTTAGAGGTGAGGCGAACATTGGTGATAGTGTGCGTTCAATGAGAGGTGTAACCGGAACTGTAATGACTCGTGTCACACACACGAGCTTTAATATAGGTGATCTCATTTCAAAGATTATTGTAGAAGAAAGACCTAGTACCGGTGGAGACAGTGGTGCCGCATTAATTCGCACTATTGATAACACAGTATTGGGGACACGACGGGCAAGGTGCAATCGGACAGGTGTAGGCATATACACCAACGTTACTTTTTACTCGTAAACTAAAAGACTTGATGAGGGATGACTAATCATCCCTCATTTTATTATTTATGGTTGCAAAAATTACAAAATTAGCATATAAGAATTTGTAATTTCTGCATATTATGTAGTAATACTTATGGCGCATTATTGTATGAGGAGGCATTTGAATGAAAATAACGTTTGTTATCTTTATGTTATTTTTCTCGTTTTTTTTATCAGTTTGCACACCTGATTCTGGCGATACATCATCAAATTTCGATTGGACATATGCGCCGCATTTTCAGTGGACATCTAATCGGATAGATGCAGAATTGGTATGCATGGAGGATGCCCTTCAAATACGGATCGATACTGCGCGTGCGAAGAACGAAGAAATGTGGCGTACATTTCAACGCCCTCCCGCCCTAACAGATGCCGAATTGCAAGAAACTGAGCGATTAACTGCACTTGCGTCCGAGCTCGGCCTTTTGACACAAATCTATAATAATCCCAATTTTACAGGTGATCCAGAGCAAGCAATTTTGTATTGGATTGACCGAGGAGAAAGAAGCGGACAGCTACGCAATGTAGATGAGTTTAATGTGCGCTGGAAAAACTTTAACCCTCCTGTTAATATGCCATATACACGTACGATATTTCCGCCCACAATATATCCTTGGAATTTCTTTTATATTGGCGTAAGCCATACCCCCACACGAGCCCACGTTGAGTTTATACTCAATTTCTTCGGCATAACGGGCGAATCAGTTTATATCGTTGTAGACGACCCGAGTCATATCGTTAACGAGCCGGTACCTTTACGTTGATTTGCATGTCGCTACCTTGCGATGCGCCTGTGCACTTTTTACGGAGGAATTTTAGATGAAAATAATATTTTCGACTTTAATGTTGTCTTTTTCTCTACTTTTATCAGCTTGCACGCATGATTTCAGCATCGACGTACCATCAAATTTCGATTGGACATATGCACCACATTTTCAGTGGACATTTGACGGAGTAGATGCAGAGTTAGTATGTATGCAGGATGCGCTTCAGAAGCGGCTCGACATTTTAAGTGCACGCTCCGAACAAATCAGCTATGCAACGCAACACACTTTTACAGATGCCGAAATGCAGGAGTTTGAACGATTAAATGCACTAGGGTTTGAGCTTGTTCTTCTCACTCAAATCTATATTAATCCCAGTTTTACAGATAACCCCGATGAAATAGTTTCCGTTCAGCTTGAACGTGGGACAATAAGTTGCATAGATGAATTTAATGTTCGCCGGGCAAACTTTAATCCTCCTGCCAACATGCCATACATAACTATGACACGTCCTGCGTCAGGATATTGGTGGGATATTTTTATGATTTTGGTAAGCCACACCCCTACACGAACCCATGTTGAGTTTATACTCGATTTCCTCGATATAACGGGCGAATCAGTTTATATTGTTGTAGACCCAGGTAGTTTCACTAACGATAGCCCTCTTAATCCACCACCACGACCATAGTAATTTGCAAGCATTTTGTTCTTTCTGACAAAAGCGCACCAAGCGGCTTGCCCTGCCGCCTCACGGGTATTTTTATACCCCTCAAACCCGCACCAAACTAACCAACTAATCACGGGGCAGACGCCGCCCGGCGGTGTCTGCCCCGCTATCCCTACAATCCAAACACCGTCTGCACCTCTGTAAACAACTCATTCACATGAAAAATAACCCAAAACAGCACCAGCACAATCCCTGCAAGGCTTATCATCATAGCCTGTTCTTCCCGCCCGGCACGTATCAACACTTGATTCAATACCGCCACCAATATACCCACCGCCGCAATTTGAAACAGTACACCAATATCCATTGTAAATTCCCCCTACCAAAGTAGTACGGTTATCAATAACCCGCTTATTACACCCAAGCTACGGTACATTCTTTTGCTCTTATCTCCAGCAGCCTGCAATGCAGCTGTTTTTTCGTCTATATAACTTATCGCATAATTTATCGCATTAAGCTGCATTGGCTTGTCCAAATACCCAAGCGTCTTACCAAAACCGTCTAAAACAGAAATATCCTCCGGCGCGTAAAAACTCTTCGCTTTTATACCGTCCAGCGTATCCGTCCACAACCGGTAAGCCGTTTCACCCTGCGAATTTTCCAAAAATTCTGCAAAGGTACTAAACAAAACAGCAACCACACCCTCTACCCGCTTGGCTAAACTCTCGCAAGCCACGGTTAGGGGGCTTTTTTTATATTCAATTTCAGACGACAAAATCAACAGCGCCTTTTTAAACTCCAACAATTCCCGAGTTCGGAACCCTTCCTTTGCAGACATATAAAATCCAAGGCCTGCACACCCTACCATTACGGCCATCATCCCCAATATTCTAAGCAGCATGTCCGCACCTCCATAAGCAAAGATATGTGGCAAAGTGAAAGTTTATGACTAAGAGCATAGCCCACGGATTACACGGATAAAAGATTGGATTAACACGGAATAAAAAAATTATTGTTATTAATCCGTGTTAATCGGTTTTTATCCGTGTAATCCGTGGGCTATTTCTTTTAATTTTTTTATCTTTTATGGTATACTCTTATACAAAGGTTAGGTGATAAAATGCTTTCAGAAATTGACTTGAATAAGCATATGGATAAACACGAATATAAAGAACAAATTGAAAATATGCAGGACGAACTTACCATTCTTCAACAAAAAGTGCGGGACGCGAAATTTCCCGTTGTTTTGGTATTTGAAGGCTGGGGCGCAAGCGGCAAAGGCACAGCTATATCCTGCGTATCCAACCCCTTAGACCCACGCTATTTCGATGTTAGAACAACCAGCAAACTAACAGAGGACAAGCTACTGCGCCCGTTCCTATGGAGCTTTTGGACATACCTGCCCAAAAGAGGCGAAATAGCCATAATGGACAAAAGTTGGCACAGAATCATACTGCCCAGCGTAAGAGAAGATTGGAAGCTTACCAACAAGGTTGCAAACAGCTTTTATTACGACGTTAACGCGTTCGAGCGGCAGCTGGTGGATGACGGATATCTCATAATCAAATTTTTCTTACACATAGGCAAAGATGCGCAACGTCGCCGGTTTAAAAAGTTGGAGAAAGACCCCACAGCATCTTGGCGCGTGAAAGAACACGACCTAAAGCAAAATGAAAATTACGACCAAAACTTGCACCAATTTGAAAAAATGCTAAAGGCAACATCCACACCGGAAAGCCCTTGGAACATTATAGAAGCCGAAGATAAACGTTATGCCAACCACAAAATTATGCAGACTATAATCGACAGAATTAATGCCAAGCTGGAAGAAGTAAAACAACCTTCACCACCGCCAATAACCCTACCATCGGTACATTTTACTTGTCAGCTGCAAAATATCGACCCTAACGAAAATATATCCGATGCAGAGTACAAAGAGCAACTAGAGCATTATCAAGCGCGCATGCGCCAACTATGCAACAAGATGTACATGTCTCGTCGTTCTGCCGCCATTGCCTTCGAGGGCTGGGACGCAGCAGGCAAGGGCGGCAACATAAAACGGCTAACTTCCGCCGTAGACCCAAGGGGCTTTACGGTTGTACCCATAGGCCCACCCCACCCCAGCGAGCTTGCAAGGCATTATCTGTGGCGTTTTATGGTTAAAATGCCCAAGGGCGGGCACCTTACGATATTCGACCGTTCGTGGTACGGGCGCGTATTAATAGAACGGGTAGACAAACTAACCCCGGAGCATATTTGGCAGCGGGGTTATCAAGAGATAAGCGAAATGGAGCAGCATTTAGCAAACTACGGCATGATACTGCTAAAATTCTGGCTGCATATAGATAAGGAAGAACAGTTGCGCCGCTTTGAAGGCCGCCAAAACGACCTTGCAAAGCAACACAAAATAACCGATGCAGACTGGAATAACCGTTCTAAATGGGATGACTATATAGGTGCCGTGGACGAAATGTTAGCACGTACACATTCGCCACACGCACCGTGGATAATTGTAGAATCTAACAACAAAAAATTTGCACGCATCAAAGTTCTAAAAACTGTAACCGACGCTTTGGATGACGCAATGGGGTGATAATTTGAACAAAAATGTGCATGCTAACCATAGACAGCGTATGCGCAAGCGATTCCGCGAGCATGGAGCAGACAATTTTCACGACCACGAACTGCTGGAGATGATGCTGTACTATTGCTACCCAAGGTGCGACACAAACCCAATTGCCCACAAATTTTTAAACGAATTCGGCAACCTGCAAAATCTTTTTGAAGCAAACCCGGAATCAATAAAAAAAAGGCTAAACTGTACAGAAAACGTAGCCACCTACCTTAGCCTGATAAGCGGGATAACAAAGCGTTACCTGCAAAGCAAGTGGGCAGATAAACCCAGCCTAACCAACCACGAACTTGCGGGAGAATATTCGATAAGCTTACTTTTTGGCGAGCAGGTAGAGTGTTTCTACCTTCTGTGTTTAGACACACAAAAAAGGCTCCTCAGAACCATAAAAGCCGCTGCCGGCACAATAGACGAAGTATCTATTTTTACGCGAGAAATTGTAAAGCATGTTGTGGAAAACCATGCGGCGTATGTAATTTTAGCCCACAACCACCCGGGCGGCTCAATTGTACCTTCCAATGAAGACCGTATACTTACCACCACCATTGCAAACGCTTTAGATGTTGTACATGTAAAAATAGTAGACCATATTGTAGTTGGTGGAGATAAATACTACAGTTTTGCAAGAAGAAAAGACCCGCCAACAACTGGGTACTAAACTTTTTTGTAAAACCGGCGTATATACAAGCGTACAGGGCTGTGCGCGCCCGCAGCGCAGCGAGGAAGTGGAGACGGGATTCATTCCCGTCGGAATGGCGGGGCTTGGGGCAGAGCCCCATTAAATAAGGAGCGATTAATTATGAAAAGACTAACTAAATCAAGAAACAATGTTGTAATTTCCGGCGTGTGCGGCGGTATTGGAGAATATTTTAATATCGACCCGTCGCTAGTGCGTATAGCTTGGGTTATCCTGTCTGTTTTTGGCGGTTCCGGGCTGCTGATTTACATTATTTGCGCAATAGTTTTGCCTAAGGCAACGGATGAATCTATTGTAGAAGAGGCACCACGGGAGCCGTGGAACAACTGATAATATGATTCGACACGAACAAGACTTCATTATGCGCCAAATTCAAATGCTTATGCGGTTTGTAGCCAGTATTCTATTTGGCAAAGACAGCATTTCGGAGGAGTTGAGCGCAGAAGAAACAGGCGAAACAGGTGAACTCTACACCCAACTAAAGGAGTTATTATCGGCCAACGAAATATGCAGGGCAGAAGATATGTTACTTGATAATTTTAACCATAGCAAAGATTATCTGCGGATTGCAACATGGTTTTACAACAAATTAAATACGCTAACCGATGAAGAATTGGAAGCATCCGATTTCTCCCGCGAGGAGATACACGAAGGTTTGCAGAATATATTATCTCGCAGCGGTATTTCACTTTAAAGGCATTGCAAAATGCCTTTTTTTCATATCCGCAAAACCTCAAACATATAATTTAATACCTGTTCCAAGTAGAAACCTATGCAGATTTGCGAGAATTTTTGTGCGAATGCAAGAAATTGACGACGCGGCGTGCTAGGTAGCACGCAAGGAGGAAATTGTGCAGCAGTCGTGTTCACACAAGCGAAGCCAGTGCAAAAATTACGCAAAGATGTGTAGGTTTCTACTTGGAATAGGTATTAAGCACCATTCTGCACAAAATGGGGGGGGGCAATATGCAAAAAGTAAAAGAAAAACTAACCACAGCCATGTCCTTACCAAAAGAAATTGCCCTAGATTTGCCCGTTGTAACTGTGGTTGGCAAGCGGGAAGTTTTTGTAGAAAATTTTAAAAACCTGCTGGAATTCACGGACAAAAAAATACGCCTGCGGTTAAAAGAAGGCGTATTTATCCTGGAGGGCGAAGGGCTAATGCTAAAACAAATAACCAACGAACACTTATTAATCAACGGGCTTGTGGTTAGCATTTCTTACGAATAGGGGGTTAAAACATGCTGGACACTGTCAAGGGTTATGTTCGTGTACAGGCAACAGGTTTTAATATAGAACGCTTTATAAACATGGCCGCTTTCCACGGCGTTTACATATGGGATGCACAGTGCACTCCCGCCGGCATAGAGTTTAACGTCTCTATCAAAGGATTCAAAAAATTAAAAATCAGCGCAAGAAAAACAAAGTGCCGCACAAAAATAATAAAAAAGTACGGCCTGCCTTTCTTTATATTCCGTTACCGCAAGCGTAAAATTCTAGCCCTTGGCATCCTTTTTTTTGTGCTGGGACTTTTTTTGCTGTCTTCTTTTATATGGCGCATAGATATCGAGGGCAACGATAGGCTGGCAACAGAAACCATGATGGTTTTCCTGGAAGAAAACGGCCTTAGCGTAGGCGCATTTAAGCCAAGAATAAACGAAGCCGACCTACAACAAGCCTTGTTACTCTCTTTTCAAGAGATAAACTGGGTAGAAATACACACCCGCGGCACACGCACAATTATAGAAGTATCCGAGTCGCTGCCCTTACCTCCAGAAATTAACCGCCAAATACCAACCAACGTGTACGCCACAGAAGATGGGCTTGTAACACGCGTAACCACATGGGGCGGCGCGCCAATGGTAAAACAAGGAGACATCGTACGCCAAGGCGACCTACTTGTAAGCGGCAGGCTGGAGCTATCACCCGATATGCCGGACAACCAAATCGTGTATGTGCACGCCCAGGCAGAAGTTTGGGCGCGCCGCTACCACCCAATGGAGTTTTCTGTGCCCTTCGTACAGCAAGAAAAAGCCTTCACAGGCGAAACGTTCACCACGCGCCACTTCCTTTTACTGGGAAATTATCAAGTAAATTTGCCAAACAGTGGCAATCCCTTTGTTTCATATGATAGAATAACAACATACAGCCAGCCCGGCGCAAACGGAAACTTCCCCCTACCCATTGTTATGGGCACCTCTCTCTATTCAGAATTTATGTGGCAAGAGCGTTCTCTTACCCTAGACGAAGCAGTGATGCTCGCAGAAACAATGATTACAAACAGACTATTACGAGAATTCGATATAAACATAGACATCATAAACAAACGCATCGAATACAAAGAAAGTACTGACGCACTTTTAGTAAGCGCACTCATAACCACACACGAGCGCATAGACAAACAAGTACCAATACCCGTAGAGCCACCCCAAATACCATAACCCACCCGTATAAAGAAAGTTTTGTTTTTTTGGTCGGAAGCGGTCAAACCCGCCCACACAGCGGATTTATACTCTCAACCCAAGCCCCACCCCACTAACCCGCGAAGAATGATAAGGTTGGTTTACCCAAAAATTTGCGATACAGCAGGGCGGGCTTGGCGGGGAATTTGACTTGAGCGATTGCCGGGTGTCCGCCGGATAGGGTGCAAGCGCGCAGGCCTGACTGCCGCTTGTGCCATATCCGGTGGGCACATGGTACAAGCGAAAGGCAATTTCCCCGCCAAGCCCACCCGGAAGCCCTACAAAAACCAACCGCATCGAAAGGAGCAATATGTGAATATCCCAACCGACATCATGCTAAACGTCTTCGGCAAATTGGACGAGCATGTAAAAAAAATCGAACAAGCCTTCATGGTTACAGTCATCGCAAGAGACGAAATTGTAACCATCATGCCCAGTTCCCCGGACGCAAAGCCAGACCATGCAATGGAAGTGCTACGCCATTTAGTATCCCTAGCCAACAAGCGCGAAACCATTACAGAGCAACATGTAAACTACGCCATAACCAGCGTAGAAGACGAAAACCTAGTAAAAGTAGAAAACCTAACAAGCGACACCATATGCAACACCATAGGCGGCAGGCCAATAAAGCCAAAAACTGTTGGCCAAAAAAATTATATAGACCAAATCCGCAAAAACACCGTTGTGTTTGCCGTAGGCCCCGCGGGCACAGGTAAAACATACTTGGCCATGGCCATGGCCATAACCGCATTCCGCGCTGGACAAGTTAACAAAATCATACTCACACGCCCAGCCATAGAAGCCGGGGAAAAACTGGGCTTCCTACCGGGCGACTTGCAACAAAAAGTTGACCCCTACTTGCGCCCGCTTTATGATGCACTAAACGATATAATGGGTGTAGAAACATTCCAGCGTAATTTCGAGCGCGGGCTTATAGAAGTTGCACCGCTTGCATACATGCGCGGGCGCACCCTGGAGAATTCCTTTATAGTGCTGGACGAAGCCCAAAACACCACGCCGGAACAAATGAAAATGTTCCTCACGCGCTTGGGCAACAACTCCAAGGCCGTTATCACAGGCGATATAACACAAATAGACCTGCCCGACGGCAAAAATTCCGGCCTAACAAATGCCGTTAAAATCCTAGACAACATACCGGAGATAGGTATCAGTTACCTCACCAGCCGGGACGTTGTTCGCCACCCGCTTGTACAAAAAATTATTAATGCATACGATAAGCAAGCCGCCCGCACGGCTTATAAAACAAAAATGCGGATGAAAAAGAGTTAATAAACCTCAATCGAACAAACGTTTTGTCGTTTTTGACAAAAGCGTTGCACCCCGCTTATAATGCGGAGCTGAGGCAATTCCTGCACCCCTTGAATTGGAGGTACTTATGAAAAACAAACTATTATACACAGTCCTTGTTGCGTTGGCATTTATACTTACCTTCATTGCGGTTGTATGGGGAGCATATTTCCGTTCCGGCCTTGCCGTAACGGAAGGCATGCCCTCTACCATGCGTATTCGTGCCCCGCGGCAGATAGAAAACCACTTAGCAAACGAGCGCAATCGCCAAGCGGCACTTCTTTTGGCGGAAAGTTTAGAGCCGGTGTTCAGCATTAACCCAGACGAATGGATTCCAACAGAAAACAATCTACTCATCACACGCATGGGTATAGAAGAAATTCGCCAAGAATACCGCCAGGAAGTGTTGGATTTTCAAAACGCGCAAGCAGAATGGCAAGAAGAAATAGATGCGCAAGAGTTACGCAACGAGCAAGCCCTAGAAGAATGGGAAACAGCACGAGAGCTAGACCCATATCTTCCACTGCCACAAATACCCCTACCCCCACCCCAGCCGGAATGGCAAGGGGTTTCTTTGCAGCGCTTTGACAGTTTGCACATGGTTTTTTCCGAAGAGGACAGACAGTGGCTTGTAGACATGCCAGAAAATGAATTCGCTATGCTATGGGCTGCGGTACTAACAGTCGCAGAAGACACACAGCTTAACCACCGTTTTAACGAAATAGATTTCCTTACCGCAATGGAGGTCCAGCGGCGTATTGCTAACCTAACCGGGCTAGACCGCGCAACTTCCGAAATGGTAGAGCGTATAACATTAAACCATCTACGCCCCAACGCCATTCTTGACGAAGCACAAACCAGAGCCAATTTTGAAGCCGCAAGGGACAATTACATTACTGTTTTTTTTGTAGAAAATGAAATATTGGTAGACGAAGGCGAAATTGTAACAGCAGATATTTACCACGTTTTAGGCGAACTGGGCATGTTGCGCTCCGACGCTTTACTGGACAACCCTATACCATTGGTAGGTGTTATGCTATTGATAACCGCTGTTTTTGCCGTAGCTGTGATGTACTTAATGTTCTACCAACCAAAATTGGCAGAAAACAAAAGAGAAGCACTACTTATATTCACGGTTTTTGCACTAACACTTGCACTTATGTGGACGCTCCGAGATATGCCCATTCTCTTTTTGCCAGTACTCATATTCCCTCTTCTAATGTCCATACTTGTAGACCGCAGGGCGGCGCTTGTACTTACATTCCCAATAATATTAATTTGCTATTTTGTTATAGATGGCTCCCTTACTTACTTATTGTTTTACCTTCTATCTGGTACACTGCTATGTTTGCTATCCCGCTTTACCACCGAGCGTAACAAAGTTTTTATCGTAGGTTTTCTTGTAGCAATTATCCAGGGTGCTTTGTTTTTTGCCATTACCATGGTAACCGAACGTAACGACGCTTTTAACGAACTTAACACACTACTCACAAACGTTGGCTTTGCTGCATTAAACGGCCTTTTGGTTGTTATTATCTGCACCGGCAGTTTGCCGTTTTGGGAATCGCTTTTTGGCGTTGTTACCCCTATCAAATTACTAGACCTTACAAACCCCACAAATGTACTTTTGCGCCGCCTTACAATAGAAGCACCGGGCACATATCATCACTCGTTGATAGTCGCAAACCTGGCAGAAACGGCCGCATTTGATATAGGCGCAAATGCCCACGCCGCAAGAGTTGGCGGATATTATCACGATATTGGCAAGCTAAAAAACCCCTCCTTTTTTGCAGAAAACCTAGATGGGGAAAACCCCCACGACCATATGGACCCTAAAAAAAGCGTAGAGCTTATAATTGGGCATGTTTCCCACGGTTTAACCCTTGCCGGCGAGCACCGCCTGCCGCAATTTGTGCGGGATATTATTAAGGAACACCAAGGCACAACCTTGTTGCAATTTTTCTATGTAAAAGCCAAAGAGAAGGACCCGGACATTAACGAGCAAGACTTCCGTTATCCTTTCATCATACCGCAAACCCGCGAATCTGCCTGTGTTATGCTTGCAGATTCGGTAGAAGCGGCCGTACGCGCAACGATACCAAAGCTAAATTCTATAGATGAAATAGAAGACAAAATCAAAAAAATTGTACGTAACAAACTAATAGATGGCCAACTTGAAGACAGCGGGCTTAGCATCGCGGATGTATCCGTAATAGAAAAATCCTTTTTCCGTGTATTAAAAGGCATGTATCACGAGCGCATAGCTTATCCAAAAGTTAAGGAGTAGATATATGAAGGTTTATTACAGCGAATCGGCAGACACACCCCTACCCCTGCATACTTTAACCCTTATGAAACAGGTAGTTAGCGCAGGGCTTAAACTTCACCATATAAAAAAAGATGTAGAACTTAGCATATCGATTGTAACTCCGGAAGAAATACAGGAATTAAACAATCAATACCGCAATAAAAACGAACCAACAGACGTCCTATCTTTCCCATCGGAGGGCAAAAACCTTGGCGATATTATCATCTGCTTAAACAAAGCAATAGCGCAAGCAGAAGAATACGGGCATAGCCTAGAGCGCGAGCTTGCGTTTCTAACAGCCCACGGTTTTTTACACCTTTGCGGTTACGACCATTTATCTGATGAGGATGAAAAAGACATGATAGCCGCCCAAAAAGAGATTCTAAATTATGTAGGGGTGCCAAGATGAAGTGCCGTACATGGTTAGAATCTTTTCGTCATGCCTTGGAAGGCATTACAAGCACCATAAAGCGCGAGCGTAATTTCCGCATACAAATTTGCATGGGAATTTTAGCGGTAATTTTGTGCATTATATTTAGAGTAGAAACTTGGCAGTTTCTCCTGGTTGGTTTTTCTATTTTTATTGTACTTGCCATGGAATTAATGAACACTGCCATAGAAGCACTTACTGATTTAAGCTGCAAAGGCAAAATTCATCCCTTGGCTAAAATTGCGAAAGATGCTGCTGCCGGTGCAGTATTGTTAGCATCCATATTTGCTGTTATAGTAGGCGCCGTTGTAGCATGGTCGATAATACAGCGATATATATAATTTCGATAATTTCGGAGGAGATAAAACGTGAACCGATTTCTTAGTTTCCTAAGCAATAAAAAAGTGCAAATGGTTATGATGCCAATCATTGCGGTGCTTATCGTTGGTGTAATTTTTGCACTGTTCTTGCTTTCCACAGACCCCAACACCGTTAGGGAAGAGGAAGTTTTTGCGCCAATGGAACCTGCTTTAGAAATAACCGAAGAACCAGAAGAACCCGAACCGGAGCCCGAACCAGAACCCGAACCGGAAATCATTATTCCTACAGCACTTCTAACCGGTTTGGAAATAGAAGAAGCATATCAATTCCGCCGCCCAATAGCCGTAGTCATTAACAACCTACATCGCGCACTGCCCCAAAGCGGCATAACCAGCGCGGACATTATTTATGAAGTTTTGGCAGAAGGCGAAGTCACCCGCCTAGTAGCCATTTATCAATCCGAAATTCCGGAAAAAATAGGCCCCGTACGTTCCACCCGAGACTACTTTGTAGATTTCGCCTTTAACCACGATGCGATATTTGTACACCACGGCGGCAGCCCAACGGGTTATACCCGCGTGCGTGGCAGTGGCGTTGCCGCAATGGACGGCATGAACCTGGAAGGCTCCGTTTTCTGGCGAGACCGCAGTTACCCGTCTTGGCATTGGAACACAGGCACAAGACCGCTCGAGCACAGTTCTTACACCAGCCGCGAGCGCATGGAGCGACATATTGAAAACCAAAGCATTCGCTTCGAGATAAACGACAACCCGGATTTTGGTTTTACCTTTAGCGAAGAAATTACAGTGCCGGTTAACGCGCTTGCATCACGGGTTACAGTTCCGTTTTCTACCGGCTACCCGCGCACATTTATATTCGACCCTGAAACAAGAGATTACCTGGTAGAAAACCGCCACGGCGAACATAACGATGCAGAAACCCGGGAGCAAGTGTCGGTAACAAACATTCTTGTGCAGCTTACCGACATACGCGTTGTAGATAACGCCGGCCGCCGAAGTGTTACCACCATTGGCGATGGGCGGGGTTATTTCATAACCGATGGCCTCGTGCGTGAGGTTAGCTGGACACGCGCAAGCTTAGAAAGCCCTATGCGCTGGTATTTCCTAGATGGCGAGCCATTGGTGCTGCGCCCCGGCCGCACTTGGATTAATGTTTTCAGTAGTAATGGTACTGTAGCGTTTGAGGAATAAAAGAAAGCCACGGATTACACGGATAAAACCTTTGAATCGGTTTTTTACTCCGTGTAATCCGTGGCTTTCCCTTTATCTCTCTATATCTTAATCCCATAGCTCCCGTTGCTGTCGGTCATATTCTTCCCATTGCTCATGCGTCCAAAACCACGAATAGGGCTGCGCTTGCTGCTGAAACTCAAAATACCCAAGCGCCTCAAGTACATCCCAGCTTGCAACCACACGGCGGCGTATTTGCCGTCCGTCATGCAATACATAAGCTATTCCATGGGTTTGCAAATTATACTGGCTCCAAGGGGCAAAAATAAGCGGCCTGTTGTCAATAATCTCCTGGTGAATATCCAAAACCATTTGAATATCCTCAGCGTTCGTTACCGGCCTATGAGCCCATGGGTCGATTCGATCGTGTGCTTGTGGAATCCAGTGGGTAAACCACACTTCTGCCACTGTTTCATACTGCGGCAAACGGTTTATTATAGGCGCGGCAATAAACTGTGTGCATACAAGCATTATTATATACAGACCTACAGCCACTCCGGCAAAAATGGGGAAGGCTTTTAACTTATGCCCTATTGCAAAGGTTTTTTCTGCTATCATTTGCCCCACAGCAAACCCCAGTGCAAAACCTATCATAAGCCCCAAGTAATATATCACTACGCTGCTTGTAAACATCCACATGTTAAAAAATACTGCTGCAAAAGCTGTTGCAAATAACGCCATTGCAAGCGAAACTAAAAATATCAGTACATTTTTAACAGGCGTAAAAACAATAGAATCACCCGTACGTTCAATTTTGCGCCTGCGGTTTACAAAAAATGCTATTACAAAAAATATGACTGCAAGCCCGGCAAACCAAAAATACATATGCAACGTAAAATCAAGCGACCAGCCACTGCTTATAAAAGCAGCTGTAGGGAAAGTATACCTAAAAATCAGGTCAAACAATTCCCCTGTTCCGGATGCACCAAACACATAAAATGTTTCCATTACTACATACAACGCGTACATGCCAATTGCGGCAAATGGCATAACAGCCGCCAGCAAAATAGCAATTACCTTGTGCCCCGCAAGAGTAAATGCCGTTTTGAACACAGCAAAGAAGAACAATTTGCCGATTGCAATGCGTACAATCAATAACAATACTTGCAGCGGCGGGTTAATTAATGTGCCGGGTAATAATCTTTCCGGAAACTGAACTCTAAAACCGCTGCTCCAAAACCAAATATGGTCCGGGCTTAAACTGCCGGGAAAGCGTACCGGAATTAATAACAACAAACCAACCAATACAAGCGGCGATAAAGTTAATACAACGCCGGACAAAACATTGGTCATGAACATTTGGTCTTTGGTTATAGGAAAACTGTAAAGAGCTGTAGCTCTTTTTTTACTGAAAAACTGCCCGGTAATACATAAAACCGCAATGGCAGGCACCGCCATAATACTGATAATCAAAATCGAATTTTGCATTGCAAGAATATCCATCATTATGCGGGTACGCCCCCAAGGCCCCCAAGGTTCGTTTGCATCTGCGCCAAACAATGGGAAAATCATAAACAACAAGTATGCCAACAGCGACAAGGCCGGTACAACCCAGTAGAGTTTTATATTCTCGATAAAAAGTGCTTTGCTAAAAAATTTACTCATTGTGCAGTACCTCCTTCGTACAAGTATATAAATATCTCGTCCAATGTAGGGGGCATGTCGCCGGATATTTTCTCTTCTTGCATTTGAACTTTTAACTGGTCGAGCTCTTTTTCAATAAGCATTCTGCCGCTTTTCATTACACCCACCGTGTCGCAAATGCCATCCATTTCTTTTAGGTTGTGGCTGGAAACAAGTACGGTCATTTGCCTTTCTGCCACGTCGTTAATTATCCATTTAAATATTCTGCTGCGCACAAGCGGGTCCAGCCCGTCTATAGGCTCGTCCAGCAGTAACACTTTGGGGCATGTAGCAAGGGCTAACGCAAGTGCCGCCTGCTTTTGCATCCCCTTGGAAAAACGTCCGACACTGCGTGTCCGGTCTAGCTCTAAAAGTTCAATCAGCTCGTTAAAACGAGAAATGCTCCATGTTTTGCTGTACATATTTGCATAAAATGCACCCAGCTTTTTTAAGTTGTACCTTGGGAAAAAGAATAATTCATCCGGCACATATGCAAAAGTTGCTTTATTTTCCGCGTTATCATACACGGGCAAGCCGTTTATCAAAACTTCGCCCGCATTAGGCTTAAAAACTCCTGCAAGTTGTTTTATCACGGTAGTTTTGCCACTGCCATTAACGCCAACCAATCCGTAAATACTGCCTTTAGGCACATTCATAGAAAAGTTATTAACGGCCACGAAATCGTCAAAACTTTTGGTTATGTTTTTGACTTCTATCATTTTTTAATCATTCCCTTCTAACTTGTGTTCAACAAACTTTAGAATATTTTCAGGTTCTTCTTTGCGGTATAGCAATTCCCGGATATTGCTTTCCATTTTTGCGTAAATTTTGCCCACTTCTTGTTTATGCACATCTTCCGGTATTTCGGCTATAAAACTGCCCTGCCCCAGCACTGTATAAAACAGCCCTTGATTCTCTAAGTCTCGATACGCTTTTTGCACAGTGTTTGGGTTAACATTTAAATTTTTTGCCATATCACGCACGCTGGGCACTTTGGACTCCGGCGCAAATTCTCCGGAAATAATTAACCGCCTAAAGTTATCTACAATTTGCTCGTAGATAGGTTGGCGGTTTTTTAAATCTATTTTGAACATATTACACCTCCTAGTGCGTGTACTATATGTATTGGTACAGTGTTTGTCAATAGATATTTGTATAAAATTATGGTATACTATATATGGAACTTTTAAAGTTCTGTTGCGTTTTAGCAGATGTACGAGCAAAAAAACATAAAAAAAGGATGATGCAAAATGAAAAGAAAAGCAGTAGCAGCCATTTTAGTGGCAGTAATGATGGTAATCAGTGCCGTTACCGTATTTGCAACCGTTAACGGCGATTACGAAAACGGCAACAGCGTAACCGCAAGGTTCTTTGTTGTAGAAGATGACGCAGCGTACGAATTTTCTATGACAAGTGAAGACGGCGAACTTACAATTTACATCACAAACGACACGCCCGTTAACTTTGAAGAACCTGTTCCGCTATGCGACGATTGCGAAGAAGTAACAACAGACGCACGCGAAGTGTTGTTTGACCGTACCCTTGCAGAAGTTTTGGACAGCAGAAAATTAACCGTAGTGTTTGAAGAAGACGAACTTGTAAGTGTGACAATTCTATTTGAAATAGCTGTTCATTTACCACAAGACATCAATGGTTATGAAGACGGCTACGAAGGCATCACAACATTACCGGGCGAAATCGACTGGGATTACTTTGAACTTGACCCAATTACACTAAACGGTGAAGTAGTCGTTAATAACGAAATCCTTGAAGGTGCACCGCTACCGTTTGTACTTGAAACAAAAGACGGCGAGATAGTTATGGTTCCGCTTCGTGCAGTTGCAACAGCACTTGGATACCCTGTATACTGGAACGACGAGCTACAAAGTGTTCAACTTGGCGTAGCAACACATCTTTGGATAGGCAGCACAGAAGTACATTTGGGCAGAATGGCTCCAATTGAAATTTCTACTGCACCTGTTTTGATTGAATGGACAACATTTGTTCCGCTAGATTTCTTCCGTAGCGTGTTAAACCAAACTGCATATGTGTTTGAAGGTCAGGTAGTAATCGAAACTTATAGCGACATGTACTAAGCCGCGCCTAACGGTTGCAAACATTTGAAAATTGGGTATAATAATAAAAAAGCCCAGTGCTGAGAACACTGAGCTGGCGTGACCGAGTTGGCTTGGTTCACCGCCAAATGTTAATGTACAACAAATAGCCGTTTGCCTTGCCAGAGGGCGGCTATTTTTTCGTCTTGTTGTTTGAATATCTCCCCGCAAGATATGATAAAATCATACCCAGCACTGTTATCAGAAAGTTATATAACTCACTGAACGAGAAATCGAACATGGCATCACCTCCCTGTTTAAAGTCGGTGATTGCCCAAGCCAACCCTTGGTCACGTAAGAATTATAGCATAAGTGGTCGAAAAAGAACACAAAATATCATCTATAACGGGATGATAAGCGGGCTAGAGCACTTTTACCCTATGCCCTTCGAGGGAAAAAACAAAATTTACCCCATAAGCTTTTCCTGCTATACTCTCCTTAGACTATGTCTAAGGAGTTTTTTTATGAGCCAACCATTTGTCCACTTACATGTACATACAGAATACAGCCTGCTAGACGGCAGCGCAAAAATAGGCGAACTCATCTCTCGCACAAAAGAGCTTGGCATGGATTCCATTGCCATAACCGACCACGGCGTTATGTATGGGGTAATCGACTTTTATAAAAAAGCCAAAGCCGCCGGCATTAAACCAATTCTCGGGTGCGAAGTTTATGTCGCCACAGACTCCCGTCATATAAAAGAAAAGCGGGACGAAGGCCATTCGCAGCACCTTATCTTGCTTGCAGAAAATGAAGAAGGCTACCGTAACCTAATAAAACTTGTATCCCTCGGATTTACCGAAGGTTTCTATTACCGCCCCCGTGTAGATGTGGAACTTTTGCGTCAATACAACAAGGGGCTTATTGCGCTGTCTGCATGTTTGGGTGGCGTTGTGCCCAAAGTTCTTATGACCCAAGGTTACGATAAAGGCAAAGAAGTTGCGTTGACGTACAACGAAATTTACGGGCAGGACAACTTCTACTTAGAACTGCAAGAAAACGGTATGGATGGGCAGCGTCAAGTTAACCAAATGCTAATACGCATGTCGGAAGAAACAGGCATACCGCTGGTGGTCGCAAACGACGTGCATTACATAAACGCCACCGATACCAAAGCGCACGAAGTGCTTTTGTGCATTCAAACAGGCAAAACAATGCTGGACGAAAACCGCATGAAATTTGAATCCGACGATTTTTACCTGAAATCGCCAGAAGAAATGTATGCGGCATTCCCCTATGCAAAAGAGGCATTGGCAAACACGCAAAAAATTGCAGACCGCTGCCATATAGAAATCGAGTTTAACAACTATAAACTACCCAAATTCCCGCTGCCGGATGGCGAAACCACATCCGGTTATTTGCGTAAACTTTGCGAAGAGGGTTTAGTACACCGCTATGGCGACGATGCACCAAATTACCAAGAGCGATTAGACTTTGAACTTGGCATAATCGGCTCCATGGGTTTTGATGATTACTTTTTGGTAGTGGGCGACTTTATTAAATACGCGCACGACAACGGCATACTTGTTGGCCCCGGGCGTGGTTCCGGCGCGGGCAGTATTGTTGCATACGCTTTGCGTATCACCGACGTAGACCCTATCCCCTTTAGCCTACTCTTCGAGCGTTTCCTTAACCCGGAGCGTATTTCCATGCCGGACTTTGATATAGACTTCTGCTACTCCCGCAGGCAGGAAGTTATCGAATACGTTGTAAACAAATACGGTGCAGACCATGTTGCACAAATTATTACTTTTGGAAAAATGAAAGCAAAAGCCGTAGTGCGCGACGTTGGGCGCGCCCTTGGCATGCCATATGGTGATGTAGACCGCATAGCAAAAATGATACCGCACGACTTGGGCATGACCCTGCCAAAGGCACTGGAAGTTAGCTCGGATTTGAGACAAGCCTATGCAGATGAACCTGAAATAAAAGACTTAATAGACATGTCCTTGCGCTTGGAGGGGCTTAACCGCCATGCATCCACACATGCGGCGGGGGTTGTTATTGCCGATAAACCTGTTTACGAATATGTGCCGCTTAACACAAACGACGGCTTGGTTACAACCCAATTCCCAATGGGGACGGTGGAAGAACTGGGCTTATTGAAAATGGACTTTTTGGGGCTGCGCACGCTAACCGTCATTCGTATTGCGGCAGAGGAAGTAAAGCGCAGCAAAGGCATAGATATTGACCTGTATAACTGGGATTACGAAGACCAAAAAGTATACGAAATGATTTCATCCGGCAAAACCGCCGGCGTATTTCAAATAGAGGGCAGCGGTATGACTTCGTTTATGAAGGAACTTCAGCCACGCGATTTGGAGGATTTAACCGCCGGTATATCATTATACCGCCCTGGGCCCATGGATTTTATTCCGCAATATATAGCGGGCAAGCGTAATCCTGTGAAAATCAAATACATGCACGCTTCCCTTGAACCCATCCTAAAAACTACCTACGGCTGTATTGTGTACCAAGAACAGGTTATGCAAATTGTGCGTGACCTGGCCGGCTATTCCCTTGGCCGAAGCGACCTTATACGCCGCGCCATGAGTAAAAAACAAATGGACGTAATGGCAGAGGAGAGGCAAAACTTCCTGCACGGCATACCAGACACACAAGTGCACGGCTGTATTGCCAACGGCGTGCCTGAGCAAATTGGCAACGAAATATTTGATGCAATGATGGCATTTGCCGCCTATGCGTTTAATAAATCTCACGGGGCGGCATACTCGTTTATTACTTATCAAACCGCATGGCTTAGATATTACTATCCCGTAGAATTTATGGCCGCTACCATGACCACCTATATAGACAGCCCAGGCAAAGTGGAGGGTTATATTCACGATTGCAAAAAAATGGGCATCCAATTGCTACCGCCAGATGTTAACGAAGGTTTCGCGAACTTCTCCGTAGCGGGCGACAGCATACGCTTTGCGCTTGCAAGCATTAAAAGCGTAGGCCGTGCCGCTGTGGATTTAATTGTTAGAGAGCGAGAAGCAAACGGAAAATATATAAGCCTGACAGATTTTATCACTCGCACCAACGGTACAGAAATTAACAAACGCTGTTTAGAGAGTTTAATCCGCGCCGGTGCATTTGACTCTTTTGGCGGCAAGCGCGCGCAATACGTTGCTGTGTTTGCCAATATAATAGATGGCCTTGCAAACGCAAAAAAAACGACCCTATCTGGGCAGTTATCTTTGTTTGATATGGACGAATCTGAAAGCGAAGAAACATTGACAGATGTACTGCCAAATATCAGCGAATTCCCCAAACGTTTATTGCTTATGGACGAAAAAGCGCTAATGGGCATGTACATAAGCGGCCACCCCTTAGCGGAATACGAAGAGGCACTAAAGCAATTTGCCGACTATACCAGCCTAGATTTTGCCGCCGATGAAGAAGAAGGCGAAGTGTCGGACGAAAAACCCAAATTGGAAGATAAGCAAGTAGTAAAATACGGCGGCATGATAACGGCAAAAAGCGTAAAGCGCACCAAACAGGATAACAAAGAATTTTGCTTTTTAACCGTAGAAGATATGTACGGCACAGTGGAAGTGGCTGTGTTTAGCAAAGCGTATGAGAAGTTTGGCAACCGCTTGCAAATGGACCAAGTGTTAGTGGTACAAGGCCGCGTAAGCGTAAGAGAAGACGAAGCCACAAAACTAATGGCGCAGGATTTTCTGTTTTACGAAGATATGCCTACTGTAAGTGCAGCACCTTCGATAAAAAAAACAACCGATAAACCCCCAACATTTTGGATAAAAGTGCCCAAGGATAAACCAATACAGCTAAGGGATGTAACAGATATTTTGGCCGCACACCGCGGCAGTACACGGGTTATGATTTACAACGAGGCGCAGCAGAAAAAATATCAGGCGAAAGAGGAGTTTTGGGTTAGCCCCAATGGTAGGCTGGAGAAGGAGCTTGAGCGTTTGCTTGGGGATGGTTGTGTTAAGGTTACATGATGCTAATGGCAATCTTTTTGTGGCTTGTTTTGATATGCAGACTACTGTATACTTTGAAAATAAAACCCTTCAAAGGAGCAGCACTATGAATGATACCGATAAAATTATTTTAATGATTGAAGGTCTTGCTTCTCAAATCAGCAAAATGGATGCTAAGTTTGAAAAAAGATTTGATGTCCTTGAGAAAGATGTTGCTGAACTTAAAGTAGATGTTGCTGGGCTCAAAGTAGACGTTGCAAGAATTGACGCAGGGTTACAAGAAGTTAAAACCGGCCTAACCGAGGTGAAGGTGATAATAGAAAACGAAACAGAAAGAAACATCGGCTTTATTGCAGAAGGACACTTGGACACAACTCGTAAATTAAACAAAATGCAACCAGCCATCGACCGTCTTGAAAAAGACATGGCTGTAGTAAAAGCTGCAATCACAGGGCACTCTGTGGAAATCGCTAAAATAAGAGAATTTGCAAGATAAAACAAAAGCTACTAAAGCAGGTTAAGCGACCTGTGATAGTAGCTTTTATAGTGTGGAATAAAAAAATAATGACAAAATCTAAGACTGAGTCTACGTGACTTTCTCTCCTCTTCATGTAAAATACACGTATAGAGTAAATTCTATACGAAAAGGAGAGAGAAAATGAAAAAATTGAACACAGCACCGATTGTTGACCAGGAGTTTAGATCGTTAATACCGCCACTGTCGGACGAAGAGTACCAGCAGTTAGAGCAAAACATCCTAGCACGCCGTAAAATTAACGACCCTATTTTACTTTGGAACGACACCATTGTCGATGGCCATAACCGCTTTTGCATATGCATAGCGCATGGCATAGAATTTGAGGTAAAGCAAATTAATTTTGCCTCACACGAAGAAGCCAAAGTTTGGATAATAGAAAACCAACTTGGGCGGCGCAACTTAAATGATGTACAGCGGATTGAGCTTGCGCTTTGCAAAGAAGAGATGCTGCGGGCAATGGCACGCAAGAGTCAATCTCTAGCCGGCGGGGATAGGAAAAGCGAAAAATCGCTTTTTTCAAAAAAAACAAAATCAAATGATGAACGTATAGATGTTCACAAAGCCATTGCAAAAGATGCAAATGTCAGTAACGGCACGCTACACAATTACAATCAAATAAAAAACAGCGGCAACACAGAATTATTAACCCAAATACAAAAAGGCGAAATAAAAATAGGTACTGCCCACCGCATGCTGTTGCCAGAAATTATGCGCCAATTAGACGAAGTAGACAGAATGCATGAATACATTAAAGCGAACCTACCGCTAAAAAACGAAGACTATAACCGCGACATAAACGAGAAGTTAACCCGCCTAGCCGAACATGCAAGGAGGGTTTACGAATGCTAAAGATTTCTCCGGAATTTAGGGACTTAATCCAGCCACTATCAGCAGAAGAGCTTGATCAACTTGAGCAAAATATTCTGACAGAAGGCAAATGCCGCGAATCTATTAAGGTTTGGCGAGGTTATATAATTGACGGCCACCATCGTTACACTATATGCCAGAAGCATGGCATTGCTTTTCGTGTAGATAGAATCCCATTAAAATCTAAAAATGACGCCATGATATGGATTGCAGAAAACCAACTGGGCAGGCGTAATCTTTCTAAAGCAATGCGCATAGAAATTGCGTGCAAAAAGGTAGCGTTGCAGGAGCAACCATATGCACGCAAACACATTGCGGAGCTTGCGGGTGTTAGCGAAAGCACAGTTCAGAAATATCAAAAAATAATCGGATGCAGTTCGCCAGAGGTAATGGACAAGGTGCGCAAAGGTGAAATAAAAATAGATGCGGCGTATAAAAATTTGCGCTTGCAGACAAAGACTGTGGAGAAACTGTGCACGGGTGAGGATGTTAAATATGTGAATATGATGGCTTTCGCAAGCAAGATTGAACGATTTTATGATTTTCTGATGGAGCGTGCGCTGCCTGCATTAGATGAATGCGGTGTAGCCTTAGTTAAAGAACGCGTTGCGGTGCATGCTTCATCTTGATATTTATATTGTTCCCACTGCCATTTGCATAAGTTAATGCTAGCAAGTATAATCACAGTAGGAGGTGCATATATGCTTTTACAGTCCAAAATCCCTAAACTTACAATCCCTATCATTACACAAATAGTGTCGGATGCAGCTCCAGAGTCGCCCAGCATAAAGGCTGTCGGTATTGTTGGTAGCTTTGCCAGAGGAGAAGAAACACCCTATAGCGATGTTGACATCATTGTGAAATATATTCCGGATACTGCATTTCAAAGCATACTCGAAAACTTTGGGGCATATGTAGAACACGTCTTAGACTATCAATTTAACAGGCGACTAGATGTAGTTAGGTATGATTTGGCCGCATATAGAGCAGCCATGCCCCCTAAAAATATTGAAAATTGGTATTGCCAAAATAGTTATACACAGATGCTAAAGGAAGTTAGGTGGATTTATGAAAGATAGAATCATCATTGGTAAAATCCAAAGCTATATCAGTCGCATAAAGCGCATTTACGATTTGATCGAAAATTTAAACGAAGACCAAATTCTAGAATTGGATGAGAGTTATGCTCTCACCCAGTTTTTGATTAACATTGACCATCTATTTTCCCGCGTTTCCAGTGATGAAATCGCTACCAAACAAATTGAAATGGGTATCCGCTCTTTAAACACTTGCAGAAACATTTCGGCCCACGATTATGACGCATTGGATTGGGGCAGAGTAAAATTATTATGCAAAAAGCTAACTTCGGAAAAAACGGCGCTGCTACTAAACGAATGTTACGCAATAGCAGAATATGAAGAATTGAAAATGAAAAAATATACCTAAATTGGATGAATGCCTTTCTACCTCTGCAAAACCAGTAGCACTTTTCAATTTACGCTGAAAAGTGCTGTTTGTTTTGTTGGTTCTTTTAGCAGTTTTTCATTTATTCTAAGACAATGTCTAAGATGCGGTTGAAACAGCACTTTTTTTATGGTTTAATTAAGGGTAAGTTTACACTTGCCTCAGACATAAAAAAGTAGAGGGGTTATGTCACATGAAGAAGCTAAGCATAATAATCCCCCTTTATAACGTAGAAAAATATGCGTCTGATACAACAAAAAGCATATTATCTCAACACACAAACGACATAGAAGTAATTTTGGTCGACGATGGTAGCACGGACAACTCTTTACAAGCATACACAGAGAAGTTAAGCGACTTAGATGTACTTGCTCTCAGACAAGAAAACACCGGACCTGGCGGTGCGCGAAATCTTGGTATTCGTCATGCAAGTGGCGAATATTTGCTTTTCTTGGATAGCGATGACTTTCTCCTTCCAAATGCCGTGGTCAACATATTATCTACACTAGGTGCAAAAAAATCGGACGTACTTTTTGGTAGATATATGCGTTGGACACCAACAACAGGTTTCATAGAAGAAAGGAAGTATGATTTTAAAATTCCAAAAACTTCAAATCTCTTTACCGAGTACATTATCGGTATTTTCCCGGAAACCTCGTGGAATTCTGCCTGGAGGTATGTGTGTAGACGGGAATTTATATTGTCAAACGAAATATTTTTTAATGACACGATGTACTGTGAAGATATGAAGTGGGTACTGGAGCTATTGGATGTGATTGAGAAAACCACTGGTAGCATAGAGTTTCTCCCTGAGCCATTTTACGGCTATAACTACAGACGCACAGGCTCAATAATGAACGGAACTTCTCCCAAGCGAATCATAGACTTAGCCGCTATCGTGCATGAGGCGCTAGGACGTTATATTGAACGCCCTACTATATGTAAAGAACTGATTTGGCAAGTATTCTTCTACATAAATGAATATTGCACATTTGACAAATGTGATAGGTCGTTAATATATGAGTCATATAAGCCATTGTTTCCCTTGTTCCGCCTGTCTCAGCAAGTTAAATATAAATTTGCAGGGCTGTTTAGAACAAAGCAATTGTTTTATATGCTTTCTGCCCTATTGTATTGCGCCAAAACAGTGCGACGCAGAATATTATATGGAATTAAATGAAACAAGACAAAGGAATGGGTAAGCATGCTAAGAAAACTAAGAAAAATCTATTCGGCTATAAGGAAGAAAGGAGTGAGGCACGGTGTATTTTCAATTTTACACACATGTGTAAAGAAAATTTACTTTCGATTTGTGCCCTGGCTTGCACATATGTTTGCAAGATCAATTAATGATAATTTGATCCTCTTTGATTCTATTTCTTATTCAGATAATGCGAAAGTTTTAAGCGACTATATTTTGGAAAATACCAAGTACAAAGTTGTTTGGTTGGTTGATAACAAAGCAAAAATAGAAAAACTCAACAACCTAAAAACTGTAAACAGGGTTTATTTTACGGATAGCACACACAAGCACATCTATTCTGTAGCGGCATACTATTACGCACTAAAAGCTAGATGCGTATTTTATACGCATAACTTCCATTGGGTGGGGCGAAAAAACAAAGGACAGTTGTTTGTTAATATTTGGCATGGCTCTGGTTACAAAGCATCAAGCGGGATTAGGCCTGCCAACGCCTTTGATTATATGGTTGTACCCGGAAAACTATTTGTAAGATCAAAAGCAGAGTTTTTTGAGTGTACCGAAGATGAAATTCTTCCATTAGGGTACCCGCGATACGACTTATTCAAGAAGGATGGAAAAAATAAGGTTGAAGATTTTTATACACAGTTGGGCTTATCAAATGCGACAAAGATTATTATTTGGTTGCCCACTTTTATTTTTGATGAACACTTGCTATCGTACTCTAATCCTTTGCCATATATCTTTTCTGGGATGCCCTTGTTAGAAACACGAAAGCAGTTGCACGAGTTGGATGATTTATGCGCCAAAAGCAATATAAAAATCATAATTAAAAAACATCATTACAAGTACAGCCCCACGCCTTTTGAGCGTTACCGAGAAGACTTGAAAAATATTCTTGTATTGCGAGATGACGAGTTTAAAGAATCTGCGATTGATTTGTACGAACTTCTTCCTCATACAGACGCACTTATTTCGGACTTCTCGTCTGTCTCTGTGGATTATCTGCTTTTAGACAAACCAATAGGGTACGTAGTCGCCGACATTGAAGACTATAGAAATACTAGAGGCTTTGTATTTGATGAACCTCGCGATTATATGCCTGGTGAACACATATACGATTTTGAGGATCTAAAAGAATTTGTGTCAACCGTTGCATCAGGTATAGATAAAAAAGCAGAAGAGCGGAAAAATGCATTAGCTGTTATGCATAGTCAAACAGAAAATTATTGCGAACGAATCGTCAACTATTTCCAGTTGTAAATGAGGGATACCATGAAGTCTGATCCTAATATGATTATCGGCTATACGGCAGGTACATTTGATATGTTCCATATTGGTCATTTAAATTTATTTATCGGTGCAAAAAAATATTGTGATTATCTGATTGTCGGAGTAAACCAAGATGAATTGGTCGAAGAGTACAAAAACAAATCTGTAATCGTACCATTTGATGAACGAATTAAGATAGTGCAATCTATAAAATATGTTGATGAAACTATAGGTGTCGAAAATCTTGATAAAAAACCTTATTGGGAAAAATTACGTTTTAACAAACTATTTATAGGTAGCGATTGGCGAGGCAACCCTCGGTGGGACAAGACCAAATCAGAAATGGAAGCCGTGGGTGTAGAGTTGATATATCTGCCATATACACAAAGCACCTCGTCTACCGCTTTGCGAGAAAAGCTTATGGCAACAATACCATTTTAATTGAAAGACAGAGGTAAGCTATGAACATTTGCTTTTGGATAGGTAATGCCTATCGCACAAAATGGGGAACAAACAGAATAATATCTACAATTGCAAACGAGCTTTCTAAGACGCACTGCGTTACTTTACTGGTTGATGATCACTCGTCTGCTAAGAGTCCATATGCCTATTCAGATAGTATTGAGGTTGTTGAGTTGCCAAACTCACATCTAGTTTACAAGCAATCCAAGAGGAGCATCTCATCGATAATATGCTCCGCCATTCGTGTGATTAACAATAAAACGGGGCTCTTTAATGTTTCTAGCCGAGCCAATACTCTTAGAAACATCTACTATCCAAAAAAAATACTAAATTTGTTTTCCAGATTTATTAATGCTCAAACATACGATGTAGTTATTGCAACAGGGCACGAAATACTTTGGCTAGCCATAATGTCCGACATGCTAAGCTCCTCTATTAAAACAATAGGATGGCAGCACAATAGTTATTATGCGTATGTAAATGTTAGAAATTCAGTATTTTGGAGAAAAGAAGCGTTACTTAAGGCATACTTGCCTAAACTTCACAAGTTCGTGTTACTTAACGACTATGATGCAGACATATATAAAAATCAGTTAGGAATAGACGCAACTCATATATATAATGCTTTAACTTTGCAATCAGATATAAAGGCTGACTTGAGCAAAAAACAATTTCTTTTTGCCGGAAGGTTGGTGCAGCAAAAAGGCATTGATACTTTGATTGGGGCATTCAATTTGTTCTGTCAACACAATAATGATTGGAAATTAGTAATTGCAGGCGACGGGCCACTAAGAATGAAAATTTTGAAACGTGTTTGGGCAAGCAACTTGCAAGCCAGAGTACATCTTGTTGGTTTTGTCGAAAATATGCACGACTATTATCTAGATTGCTCGGTTTTGTTAATGCCCTCGCGTTATGAGGGGTGGGGGCTGGTTGTGACAGAGGCTTTCGAGTATGGACTACCTGTAATCGCTTTTGACATTACCCCCATGGATTTGATGATTGATTCCGGAGAAAATGGTTTACTTATCCCAAAAGAGAATAAAGAAAAGTTTGCTGCGGCAATGCTTAAGCTGGCAAATGACGGAGAGAGAAGAATCAAGATGGGTGAAGCTGCTACTCAAAAAGCTGAAATGTTTAGCTTAGATAAAATAGTTGCGCAGTGGGAAGCCCTCATTTCTGATAGACGAGGAGAGTCGCCGTGATAAATTCAAATATCCCTAAAATAAGTGTGATTATCCCCTGTTACAACGTTGGTGAGTATTTGGCCGGCTGCTTGAACAGTGTCCTAAATCAATCTCTTGTCGAGATTGAAATTATTTGTATAGATGACGGCTCCCAGGATAACACCCTTGAAATGCTACAAGACTATGCCGCTAGGGATGCTCGGATAATTGTAAAAACGCAGAGTAACCAAGGGGCTTCTACCGCCAGAAATGTTGGTTTATCGATATGTACGGGTTTGTATGTATATTTTTTAGATAGCGATGATTCTATAAGAGAAGATGCACTTGAGATGCTTTACAATCAAGCAGTTAATACAAATTCTCAAATTGTTACGTTTGAGTTTGAGGTACAATATGCTAATGAGCATATGGAACGAGAATTTGCTCATAGGCAGGCAGTGAAGCAGCGGATGGGAAAATACGAAGGTGTTTTTTCCGGCGGTGAATTGTTTACTTTGATGAATGAAAATAATGATTACCGAGTGTCTCTGTGCCTTCATCTTTTTGAGAGCAGGCACCTGAAAGAAAATAATATTATATTTCAAGATATTGTAAGATATGAAGACCGCCTCTTCACCTTTCAAAGTCTATTGTTATGCCAGCGTATAACTTATTTGCCTGAACCACTCCATTACCGCCTTTTAAGGCCTGATTCCATCACAACATCCCCCCATAGAGAATACAACTTATACATTGGGTCGTTTACATACATAGTAGAAACGCTAAAATTTATAGTGGCTAATCGCACTAAAATATCTGACCAAACAATAGTTGCCGCACAAAAAGAAATTGTTACGCGGTACAATCACTCTTTGCGATTTTATAAAAAACTCTCTGCCAAACAAAAGCACAAGATTGACTTTGAAAACCCAACATCCCAGTTAATATCAGAACTCTTGTACCGAAGATTTGCAGACAGCAAAGCAACTAAAACAAAAGCACTTTTGGAAGAAGAGCTAGAGAAAAGTAAACGCGAGCTTATATGTATGAAGAACTCAATGGCTTTTAAAATAGGTCGATTTATTACGTATGTGCCAAGGAAAATCAGGACTATTCTGCAAAGATTTAAATAAAGCTTTGAAACTAGGCACATGTAGAAATGTGAGAACGGAGAACTTTGACTTGATTAACAAACTGCGCTCCCGCTGGCAAAAATACAATTTCCTCCTAGAGGAGCTAGTGAAGCGGGACTTTAAAAAAAGATATAAACGTACAATTTTGGGTGTGCTTTGGAGCATGCTGGGCCCTCTCTTGGAAGTAGCCATTTTGACATTAATTTTTATCCATTTTTTTGGCAGGGACATGCCTCATTTCGTTATTTATGTTTTTTCCGGCAGAATGGTTTTTCAGTTTTTCAGAGAATCAACTTCTGTAGGAATGCAGTCCTTAATTGCGGATAAAGGTATTTTTACAAAATTGAAAGTGCCTAAATATTTATTTTTACTGTCGAAAAATATTGCGTCACTACTTAATTTTGGACTCCTCCTTGTTATCTTTTTCATTTTTGTTGCTATAGACGGTGTGCCATTTCACCCTCGTTTCTTTCTGCTTATATATCCGATAATTGCACTAATGCTGTTTAACATAGGTGTAGGGCTAATTCTCTCCGCTTTGTTTGTGTTTTTTAAAGACATGAAGTATCTCTATGATATTTTCACTATGCTTATCATGTGGCTTTCAGCTATATTTTATGATATAGGCACTTTCTCACTTACTATTCAGAGACTATTTCTGCTAAACCCTATTTTTACATACATTCACTACTTCCGCCTTATAATCCTACACGGCACGGTTCCGGCTTGGCACATTCAAGTTCTTTGTGCTGTGTATGCACTTATCGCGCTTGCCGTTGGCGCATTCTTCTACAAAAAATATAACTACCGTTTTATATACCACATGTAAGGTGGCCCTTATGACAATCAAACTATCAAACGTAGCCATACGCTACATAACCGGCGACATTAAAAACATAGGCCTAAAAGACTTCGTCATTCAAAAAATAAAACGCCAAACCACCACCAAAGAATTTTGGGCAGTAGACGGCGTTAGTTTTGAATTAGAAAAAGGCGACTTCCTAGGCATAGTAGGCAGCAACGGCGCAGGCAAATCCACCCTTCTTAAAGCAATAGCAGGCATAATGCAGCCCACTCACGGGCATGTACATGTAGAAGGCAATATAGCCGCACTACTAGAACTAGGCACAGGTTTCGACGGAGAAATGACCGTAAAAGAAAACACCTTCCTGCGAGGTGCATTAATGGGCTACACCCGCGACTTTATGCACCAAACCTACCCGGAAATAATCAAATTTGCAGACTTGGAGGAGTTTCAAGACCGTCCATTTAGGCAACTTTCTTCCGGCATGAAATCTCGCCTGGCTTTCTCCATAGCCTGTTTAGTAAAACCCGATATTCTCATCTTAGACGAAGTTTTAAGCGTAGGCGATGGTGCATTCAAAGCAAAAAGCGAAACCCGTATGAAAGAAATAATCGCCGGCGGTGCTACCACTATATTTGTTTCCCACTCCCTAGCCCAAACTCGCAAGCTGTGCAACAAAGCCCTATGGCTAGACAAAGGCAAACAATTGGCGTTTGGTCCAACAGAAGAAGTGATTGACCAATATGAAAATTTTTTAAAGAAAAAATCCTAGATTTTAAGCGGTCTTAGTAGTATCAGATTTTTCATTTTTACGAAGCAAGCGCAAATCATCTATTGTAAAATTCAAACTTAGTTTTGGCTTTTCCATAATTTAGCTCCTTTCAGTCAGCATGTTTGGAGGAAAAATATCTATTCCAACAGTGCAGCACTAATATCTCTGTCACCATACATAATACGGATTACTTCCACAGATTTTTCTCTAACAAAATAGAAACAGCAGTAGCCACCAATACCCACTTGGCGAAGACCTCTGCTTTTCCAAGGCTCTTCTTGATAAACTGGGTATCTGTGAGGCATTTCGTTCAACGATTTCAATTTATCCACTATCCGCTGTTTGATTTTCCTCGCAAATCTCGGCTCTAACCGGGTAAAAGCAAAATACTCATAGATTCCGCGCAAGTCTTTTCTTGCCAGTTCGGTGAGTTTAACGCTATAAATCATACACCGTAATCCCTTTCTATTTCGGCAACAACATCATCGAGGTCGTGAAGCCGCCCGGAAATAGCATCAGTATAACCTTTCTCTAATTCAACGTTCAAGTCGGAAGAAGTCATCGCGCCAATCGACACTGGCACACATGCCGGCAATTTCATATCAAAAGGCATACCTCTATGCATGATGATTTGGCGCAAGAAAATTCCTATTGCATTGGACATTGGTATGCCCAATTGGACTAGCACTTGCTCCGCTTGGTCTTTTATCTCTGGCTCAACACGAGCATAAATGTTAGTTGTTTTTTGCATGAAATCACTCCCGTTAAAATTTTAGTTTACTTATGTTATAGGCTATTGTATTGCGATATGCAACCACATCTCTTCATCAGACAATAAGCTGCACACTAAACCAGCACACACGTGTAAAAAACCCCACAAAATTACACACACATTGACGGCATTATATGTGCATGTTATCATTCGGGAGCGTTCCCAAAAACGCTCCTCTTTTTTTTAATTGTGCAAACAACCAACACAATTGGCATATAACATTAATATAATAGTTTGAATACACAAACAAACAAAATTATCATATCCTTCGCCAAGGCTCAGGATGACAGATGACATCCGTGTAATCCGTGGCTATTCCTTAAATCGAAAGGCAGGCGGGCATGAAAAACGACATCAACATATTCGACATAGCCCGCATTGCGGGCGTAGGCAAAAGCACTGTATCTCGCGTAATAAACGGCCACGCAGGCGTAAGCGAAGAAACACGCCTGCGCGTACTCCAAGCCATAGAGCAAAATACATACATACCAAACAACTCTGCCCGCAACCTCTCCAGCCACTCCACAAACACTGTGGTGCTATTGGTCTACGGCATAACAAATCCCTTCTTCGCACCCATCATTTCTCATATATTAGAAACCATGCAAAACCGCAACTATGCGGTACTCTTACACAGTTACGAATACGGCTCGGCCACCAGCATGGTAGATGCCGCTGTTAGCATTTGCAAAGAAAAACGCCCCAAGGGGCTTATGCTCCTAGGGGGCAATTTTGAAGAAAAGCAAGATTTGCTACGCCAAATAGACATTCCAATCGTAACCATTTCCACAAAAATTCACGATTCAGACACCTCTTGGTTTTCTAGTGTAACTATAGACGACAAACAAGAAGGCCAAAAAATTGCAGAATACATATGTGCGGGCAATCATCGCAAAATCGCCCTAATTGGCCAGCACGGCCTTAGGGAAGAAGGCATGAACAAAGTCTTCAAACAACATGGCATAACCCCCGCTACGGTAGAGCTAGATTTTAGCAAAACATATTCCTACAGCGTAGGCTACAACGCCGCCAGCAAATTATTTAAACAAGGGCAATACACCTGCCTGATATGCCTCTCCGACGTTCTAGCAATTGGCGCATTAAAAGCCGCAATAGACGCCGGACTAGATGTGCCCAATGATATATCTATCATAGGTTTTGACGGATTGGAAACCGCCGGGTACACAAATCCAAGCCTTACAACATTTGTTCAACCGGCTAAGGAACTTGCTTCAAAATGCGTTTCGCTAATGCTGGATGTATTAGATGAAGGCAAAGGGCACAAACATCTTACGCTAACCACAACGCTGGCCCCTGGTGGCAGTTTCCGTAATATTAGGAGGGCAAAAATATGCTAGACAAAACATCTCCAAAACTGATACTTAGTATTATGGCTCTTGTGCTTGTGGCGGGAATAGTTGCAGTTATACTGCTTCTACAATCCTCCACCCCCACCCCACCCGAAATAATAGAGCAAGAAGAAATATACACCCCACCACCAGAAACTGTTAACTTAACTACAGTTCAACCTCCTAGCGAACCACACATTACCCTTACAATTAACGTGTTCGAGCGCGAAGCAAGGCACCCGCAAGGTTGGGATTTTTGGGTTTGGACACCGGAAGGCTCACCCGGCGGCATTATTGGCGATGGCGGTGGTCGTTTTTCCGAACAAACTATGATAGCAAGCCCCTTTTCAGGGGATGAATATCCGTTCTTCACCCTAACACTTCATTTGCAACCAGAAACAGACCGGGTAGGTTTTCTACTACGCTTGCCACCCGCCGGGGGCAACGACTGGAGCGTGTGGGGGCGACAAACTGGCGATGTTATCGCATTCTTGAACACAGACGGGGAGGGAAATCCGGTGGACACAACAGTTTTCAATATCCTGGGCACTACCATGGTAACGGACTCTTTCCCTTACATGGGCGGGCTCGCGGTAAGCGCCATTGCAGACTGGCACGACTATATAAGAGTCACTTTGCTTGATACAGGAGAAGACAGCGATACCGGTGCTTTCGAGTTGCGCGACGTTACAGGCACAACCTGGGAAAACGGTACCATCGTTTCTATAAGAGAAGTAACCGTAGGCGAAAGCAGAGTAAGCGGCGGCGCGCCATTTCCAATACATCATATATACACCACCGAAAGGTTAGACCCACAGCGTCATTACATGCTTGCATATGGCGACGGACAAAAAGAAACCGGCGGCATAAATGTGCTTATGCGGGGGATATTAGACCAATTCCACTACACAGATTGGCTAGGACACCGTTGGTATGAAACACATAGCGAATTCAAACTATGGGCACCAACCGCAACAAACGTGCAAGTTGCCCTGTACCGCGATTTAAACCAAACACCGGGCGGCGGCCACTACGATGCAGATGGTGGAATGAGAGTGCTTCCTTCCTTTGTTACATACCCGCACAGCTTGTTTGACATGACCCGAAACGAATATGGCGTATGGAGCGCAAGCATCCCAGGCAACTGGGCAGATGATGAAACCCAGTGGTGGTATATGTTCCGCGTAACCCACCCTCAAGGGCATGTGGAATTTGCAATAGACCCGCATGTTACAGCAGTGTCTGCAAACGAGGGTTTGGGCGCAATAATAAATGATACACAGCGCGGTGCACCACTTAGAGGCGACGATAACCTAACCTGGTTACAACGTGGCTACAGATACGTAAATGGCGAACGCCAATACGTAGAACGTCCAGCACCTGAACTTAGAATAAACCCACTAACAGGCAACCCCTACCAAACAGACCATATCCTCTACGAATTGCATGTTAGAGACTTTTCCATACACCCAAGTAGCGGCATAGACCCGGGCTTACGCGGCACATTTGCCGCATTCACTCAAAGAGGTACAACCGCAAGGCTGCATCAAGCAACAGGCAGTTGTACGGCAACCACCCCATTTGAAATTTCTCTTTGCGCTAACGAAAACTGCTGGAGTGTAGAAACCAACGTTTCAACCGGGCTAGACCATTTGATAGAACTTGGTGTAACCACAGTTCATCTACTACCATTCTACGACCAGCGGCATGTAAACGAGTTGGAGCCAAACAGACAAATATACAACACCCGCCACGCCATGAACTGGGGCTTCGACCCACAAAACTACAACGTGCCAGAAGGCACCTACTCCACCGACCCCACTATTCCATATAGGCGCATACAGGAATTAAAAGACGCCATTGACGCAATGCACAACGTAGGCATACGCGTTGTAAAAGATGTTGTATACAACCACACAGCAAGTGTAACCGATGGGCCTTTCCAAGCTTCTGTACCGTTTTACTTCCACAGGACATGGTGCACAGGCGATATAGCCGGTAGCGGCAGTGGCGTAGGCAACGAACTAGCAGACGAACGGCCAATGGTGCGGCAATACATCATAGATTCCCTACTCTTCTGGCAGCGCGAATACGGCATAGACGGTTTCCGTTTCGACCTTATGTGGTTGCACGACATTAATACGATGATAGCCGCGGTAGAAGCCCTAAGGGCAGTTGACCCAACAGTTATTATCTACGGCGAACCTTGGGCGGCAAACCCAAATGGCTCTCCACTAAACTTCCCCTTCTTGTTTGAAGGCGCGGATCCCCTTCCAAGGCCATCCAACACACAAAATATCACCGGCAACGGTTTTGCATTCTTTAACGACCATACGCGCAACCTATTACGTGGCGGCAATAGAGATGCCAGCTCCGGTTTTATTAACGGCCATGCAGGCGGCGCAGTTGTGGGCAACACATGGAATGCCATACGCGCAAACACACCAAACGTAAACTGGGCGTCGGAAAGCATCAACTACATTTCCAAACACGACGACATGATTTTATTCGACAACATAGCATGGTCGCTAGGCTCCGAGCGCGGCGGCATAGACGCACCAGGACACGCCAACTGGAACACAGCAGACTTTTTCTCGCAATACGGCACACTTAATAACGAAGCATTCCGCCACGACCCACATCACACGATTTATAGAGGCGACCTTTTCTCTAATAATATAGTAAGAAGTATGACTTTTGGTACGGGAGTTATACTAACTTCACAAGGTGTACCATTCCTTCATGCAGCAGATTCATTCCTACGTTCCAAACGTGGGCACGAGAATACATTTAACTCAGACGATTTCTTTAACTCCATACGTTGGGACCAAAAGTACGAGTTCCTAGAAGTACATGAATATTTTGCAGGGCTTATACACTTGCGCAACAGCCGCCCAGCATTCCGAATGGACACAAGGGAACAAATTAACACATCTATTCACCCAATAATGCCTAACCCACCTGCATCTGTTGCACCGGATGGGCAGGACTTAGTGCTAGTCTACCGCATTGGCGAACATGCAGGCGGCGACGAATGGCGCAACATCTTTGTAGCCTACAACGCCGCAAGCGAGCCACGCACAATAAACTTTGTCTGGCACGAGCCTTTAAACGTCGTGGTAGACAGCCGCAACGCAGGTACGGAAACTCTGTGGGTTATAAACCCAAGAGAAGCTGTTGTACTTCCTCCGTTTTCTATGTTGGTAGCATTTGACACAGAAAACTAAACACATGTTTTGTTAATTTGAGGGCAGAGCCTTCATTAAAAATAAAAAGGAGAGATTTCATCATGAAAAATCTAAAAATCTTACTGCTGGTGGTTTGCGCAGTATTTATTGCAGCACTAGCCACACCAATTGCAGAAGTACAAGCAAGCGAAGACATGGTAATTGTTTACGTACAAGTACCCGAAGACTGGGAAGCCCCAGGCGCATGGGCATGGGGCCCTAGAGGCGATGCATTCCCTTCATGGCCAGGTGGCGCATTCCAAGCAGACCCAAACAACCCTGGTTGGTACTTTATCCACCTACCAGCCGACAAAACAGGTGCATTAATTAATGCAAACGACGGTAGCATTCAAACAAGCGACTTTCCTTTTGAAGGCGTACCTGTTTGGGTAACCGTAAACGGCCCCGGCGAAGACTTTGATGTAACAACAGACCAACAAACAACCGGCGCATTCCCAGAATACATCCCTACAGCCGCAATGACACCAATTGACCTTGTAGAAGATTTAATTGATGCTGTTGTTGTATACGCATATATACCCGAAGGCTGGGAATTACCAGGCATGTGGGCATGGGGTCCAAGAGGCAACGCATTTGACGAATGGCCAGGCGAAGGCATGAATGCAGACGCAAACAACCCTGGCTGGTACTATGGCTTTTTGCCTGCTGACAAAGTAGGCGCATTAATTAACGCAAACAATGGCGACGTGCAAACAAGCGACTTTCCTTTTGAAGGCGCACCTGTTTGGGTAGTTATCGAAACCGATGGCGAAGAAGTAACATTTAACGTATATACCGACCCACTAACAAGCGGCGCACTACCTACTCGCGAACCTTTCGTAGCATTGGTAGCAGAAGTAGCAGAAGTTCCGGATGCAGGTTACATTACTGTACACGCAATGGTTCCATTTGGTTGGGACGGCCCTGGTGTATGGGCATGGAACAATGACATCGGTAGCGTATTCCCAGGCTGGCCTGGTCAACCATTCGACACAATGGATGGCGACTGGCATGTAATGGAAATACCTGCATGGGTAAACGAAATCATCATCAATGCACAAAACGGCGGACTTCAAACCGACGATATAGAAATCGAGCCAGGCCGTGACATTTGGATTCTTGTATCCGGTAGCGACGAAAACTTTGAGCTTTCCTACTATCCGATTGAAGGCGCAGAAGTAGCAGCACCTGTACGCAACGAGCCTGTAAGAATTGAAGCAGAAACGCCTGTAGAAGACACACCTGCACCAGCAAACGACGGCGGTAGCAACACAGTATTAATCATTATCATCGTTGCCGTAGTAGTTGTAGTTCTAGCAGTAGGTGCATTTATCATCATCAAAAAGAAAAAATAATCGGGAGGCAAGTGGTATGAAAAAGTATCTTCTGTTAGCAGCGTTTGTACTTGTTGCACTTGCGGTTTCCGCATGTGCATACGATGGCAGAACAGGCGAAGTTCAAGGTCCAGCCATGGGCGAAACTATTGACTTCTATGGCATAGAAAAAACGATGGAACCCGTTGAGCTTTTAATCTGGTTAGATGACGAAGACTGGGCGATGGAACTTATCCAAGCATTTACAAATAGGCACCCAAATGTAACTGTACTGTTTGAACAAATGGGTAATGTAGACGGCCGCACACACATGCAACTAGACGGCCCTGCCGGCCTAGGTGCAGACGTATTTGCCTTCCCTCACGACCATGTATCCTTTGCTATTGCCGACGGACTTATCGAACCAATTCCACCATTACTACAAGCAAAATGGGAAGCAGAACTTGTAGGCTCCGCAGTTAGCACCATAACCTATGACGGGCGTATGCACGGTGTACCTTTCCAAGTAGAAAATATCGCACTGTTCTACAACCGCGACCTTTGGGGTCCAAACCCTCCTGAAACTTGGGAAGAAGTGTTTGAATTTGCCCGCACATGGAACAACCCTGCAACCAACCAATGGACAATGGGTTGGGAAGCAGAAAACCCATACCACAACTTTATATGGCTAGCCACAGCAGGGTTCCGCCCATTTGGTCCAAATATGGACGACTTTAGGCAGCCCGGTTTCGACACACCTGAAGTTGCACACGGTTTAGAAATGTTCTTACGTATGCGCGCGCTTATGGATTTGCCAATAGCAGACATCAACTTTAATACGACAGAAGAGCGTTTCCGCCTTGGCGAAATGCCTCTTACACTTACGGGCCCCTGGGCTATACCCGACTTGCTAACAAATGGCGTTAACTTTGGCACTGCAAGAATTCCAACCATTGACGGCGTACAGCCTATCGCTTTCTCCGGCAATATTTTGGCGGGTGTGTCTAGCTTTAGCTCACCAACCAACCGCCCTTGGGCATACGCATTCCTAGACTTTATGGTTAGCGAAGAAGGCGCAGAAATTATGTACGTCATGCGTAACACCATGACTTCTCGCCAAGATATAAGCGGCATCCCTGGCTTAGCCAATGACCCGTTCCTAAGTGGTATTGCGGCACAAACGCCTTACACTGTACCAATGCCAACAATCCCACAAGTTAACCAAATGTGGGCACCAATGGGCGAGCTATTCACATTTACTTGGGATGGCGACCTAACAATTCCAGAAGCACAAATACGTGCAATGGACACCTACCGCATACTACTAGAAGTAACAGGCATAGACGTTGATTTTTAAGTAAAAGGGAAAGCCACGGATTACACGGATTAAGAGCCGATTAACACAGATTAATCCGTGCAAATCAAAGTTCTTATCCGTGTAATCCGTGGCTAAATCCTTTTTAGAGAAGGTGAATTATATGGCACATCTTGCCGCCATAATGTCCGCTATCGTTTGGGGTAGCGGGCAAATTTATAACAAACAATATGCAAAGGGTTTATTCTTCTTTGCTATCCAACTACTGCTTATAGGTGTCGAACTATTTACGGGCAGTTTAGCATTAATCTTAGGTCATGTTCCGCCTCATTTCCGCAACGGTGGTCTTTTTACCCGCGGGATTTGGGGCATAATTACATTGGGAGAAATCCCGCGCGAAAACGCCCGAGTTTTAGTTTTCGACCATTCCACTATGCTTATGCTAACAGGGCTTATTGCTATCGCAATTTTATTGGGCTTTTCAGTTTTTTATCTTTGGAATATTTCAGACGCATATAAAACTCGCAAAAAAATAATGGCGGGCGAGGTAGAATCCAGCAGGTCTTGGCTGAAGCATACCTTGCACGACTCTTTTGAATACATCTCTATTGCCCCGGGGCTTGCATTTATTGTTATCTTCTCAATTGTACCTATCATGTTTGCCTTCCTTGCAGCATTTACCAACTACAATACCCACTCTATCCCACCCCGCCACTTAGTAGAGTGGGTTGGTTTCCAAACCTTTAGAACTGTGTTTAACATGCCGGTATGGAGCAATACGCTTGTAGGTGTTGGGTTATGGACGATAGTTTGGGCTTTTGTTTCTGCTTTTTTGTGCTTTGTTGTAGGTTTTATGCAAGCATTGTTCGTCAATTCCCGTTTTGTAAAATTTAAAAAGGTTTGGCGCGGGATATATATTCTGCCTTGGGCCATACCTGCGATGTTGTCCATGTTATTATTCCGCAACTTCTTTGTAACTAACGGGGTTGCTAACCAGTTGCTTATGAATATTGGCCTAATTACAGAGCCTATAACGTTTTTTGGGTCTGTGGGCTGGTCGCGCGCAGTGTTGTTTATAGTGCATACTTGGCTTGGTTTCCCTTGGTTTATGGTGCTTATAACAGGGGTTATGTCTACCCTAAACCCAGAAACTTACGAAGCTGCCAGCATAGACGGCGCAAACTCCTGGCAGCAGTTTAAGAGCCTTACATTGCCTACAATTTTTGCAGCAATATCCCCTCTGATGATAATGACTGTTGCTGCTAACTTCAACAACTTTGGTATTGTATTCTTTATCACCGGCGGCGGCCCCGCTAACCCTAACTACATGATGGCAGGCCATACAGACCTGTTGATTACATGGGTGTTCTCATTAACTTTCGACCATCGAATGTACAATATCGCGTCTGTAATGAGTATCTTTATATTCCTTGTTGTAGCATCTGTATCTACTTGGAACTTGCTACGCACACGCGCATTTAAGGAGGATTAGGATATGAAACGGAGAAAATCTTTTAGTATTAAAAATTTCCTAGCCTCTGCGCTTATTCATTTACAATTGATTGTAATGGCCATTATTATTTTGTATCCAACCCTTTGGCTTATCGGCTCTGCATTAAGCCCTATACAGGGCACGCCGGGTGCTGTTACCCAAGATACTTTTGGGTTTATACCGATACCTAGAGCATTTTCGTTCGACAACTTTGCACGCTTGTTTAACGACCATAATTTTGGCACCTGGTACCGTAACTCTTTAATTATTGCGGTACTAAACACTGTTGGTACAATTATTGTTCATACTTTTATGGGTTACGTTTTCGCTCGTTTGCAGTTTAAAGGCCGCAAGGCAGGTTTGCTTAGCATTATGGTGCTAAATATGTTCCCATCCTTCCTAGCTATGACTGCTGTCTATGTAATATTCTTTACCTTTGGCTGGCTAGACAGCATTTACGCTTTGGCTCTATTGTACATTGGCGGCGGTATACCCGGCACAATGTGGTTGATGCGCGGGTACATGCTTAACATCCCAAAATCGCTAGACGAGGCTGCATATATAGACGGCGCAACCAAAATGCAGGTGTTTACCAAAGTAATATTCCCGCTATCTAAGCCTATTATTGTTTTCGTAGCATTTGGTGCTTTTATGGGGCCTTGGATGGACTTTATCTTCCCTCGTTTGTTACTGCGTAGCACAAGCAATCATACTGTTGCACTGGGACTGTTTGACCTTGCCAACCACGGCGCAGGCACTTGGGATATAACCGCCTTTGCCGCCGGCGCATTAATTATTGCAGTACCTTTTAGTATATTGTTTTTTGTCTTCCAAAAGTATTTTCAACTGGGTATTGCTGCGGGAGCCAACAAAGGAGAGTAATACTCATGTTTATTTGGGCTACTATAGCAAAACACGCAAAGTATGCGAGGCTTTCTCGTATACTTTGCGTGTTTTTAATTGTGCAGTGCGTACTCTCTATACCTGTGGCGGTTGTGCTTTTGCGTGACCCACCTGCTGTTATGTACCCCCGCTTACATGGCGGGCCTATGTTTGAATATTTTGACCGTAACTGGAATGATTATATAGAAGTTGTACCGGACGAAATAGGTTTTGTAGAAGAAATTTTATTTGTGGGCAGCGGCCCCATTTTGCTACGTGCAGATTATGGATTTTCGCATCATGTGCTACTTGCTCCAAGCTATGAATATGTTGCAAATATTACAGATGTTGATGCTCATTTTTTACTTGCTATAACACCGCAGTATATTTTTTATCGTGATGAAACTTCCATGCTTATGATACCCACAGAAGCGTTACCTGCTTGGGTTATTGAGGATGCGTATATAGAAGAAATTTTCAACCATTTGGCGCTCGGCAACCGATATTTTTCCGGCATTATTGCTCCGGTTTTTGTGATGATTTTTGTGGTTTTTTTAGTGATGCAAGTATTTATTTACGGGGCGTCGGTTTGGTTGTTTGGTAGCTGGCAAAAACTGTCCGGTAATATGACCATAAAAGAGAGGTTTGCAGTTTGCACCTTTGCTTCCGTACCAGCGGTTATCGTTGGTTTGGCATTTGGGTTGTTTTTGCCTATCGTGCATTTGTTTATTTTCCAGCTGGCTATGATATATGTTACTTACAAGGCTATGAAGGAATACTTTAATGCGTAGGGGTGTCCGGGGAGGTACCAAAGGGGGAATTGTCCTTCGCTTGGATTCCATGATAATCGAGAAGAACGCTCGATTCTAATGGAACAATCGCTCAGGTCAAATCCCCCTTTGGTACCTCCCCTGCATAGTGCGGAGTTAGGAAAGAAAAAATTAGTTGGTAGAAATTTAGAATGCACGTATTTTAGGAGGAAAAATAGATGTTGGATAAAATGAATACGAAACATATTCTTATTGTTATGGCGGTTGTGCTTATTGCTGGGGTTGCTGCTGTTGTTTGGTTGCTTTCGAGTAACGGCACCCCTGCACCAGTTGAAACGGCGCAAGAGCCGCCGCTAGTAGTAGCAGAGGAAACTCCTGTATCGCAAATAACCCTCGCGGATATTGTGCCGCCATCCGGCGGCGTTAACCCGCTTGTGTTCGCCAACCCGTTTGGGTTGCCTGAAACACCACATGGGGGCAATATTTTGCATGCATGGAACATGCGTTTTGTTGAAATAATCGAGCAACTGCCATACATTGCAGAGGCCGGTTTTGGTGTTATTCAAACTTCGCCAATAGGCGCTGCGCTTATTCGTCAGGAAGGGCGAGGCGCGTTTGGGCGTTGGTATGACTTGTATCAGCCTACACATTTTACAATTGGCAACTATTTGGGTACGGAAGAGGAGTTTCGTGCTTTAACTCTTGCGGCAGCGGAGTATGGCATTTTTGTTATCGTTGATGCTATTCCTAACCATACCACGGCTTATTGGAACGAAATCGACCCAAATTTGACGGATTTTTACCCTTCGTTATTCCACTCTCGCCGTGGGGAAGATATGCTTTCTAACGTGTGGATGACGCCTATGAATTTTAACGACCGTCGCAGTTTTGTGCGGGGTAATTTGCTCGGGCTTTGGGATTTTTATACTTCCCGTCCGGAGTTTCAGGAAATTTATTCTGCTTTCCTAGGCAATATCATTGACGCAGGGGCAAGCGGTTTCCGTTTTGATGCCGCCCACCACATAGAATTGCCAAACGACCCACCAGATATTGCGAGCGATTTTTGGCCTGTTGTTTCTGCTTTTGTAGATAATAGAATACATGAACTTGGACGCATCCCTTTCCAATATGGTGAAATTTTGGGGCAAGGCTACCGTGCAAATCATTATCTACACGCACTTTTTGAACATGCAAATTACCGTGTTACTTCCTATGCGCATAGCAGACATATTTTAAGCACAGTCACTTTAGGCTTTTTAGTTGACGGGCGCGATGGTTGGAATTCATACAACTACCTTATACACGGCAACCCGCAAAACCATGGCGACAGCGTCTTTGGCCCTGCTTTCATTGCTGCCGACTTAGGCGGATTTGAAGGTTTTGGTGACGGCGTTGTACCTTGGGTAGAATCACACGACCAATACGGCAACGACGGCATGAGCCGCCATTTAACCAATGAGCAAATTTTGGTTGGTTGGGCAATACTCGCCGCTCGCCAAGGGACTTCACCGTTATTTTTTGTACGCCCTGGGGATGGTTTTATTAACTCTGGCAACATGTTTTCTCCGCAACCAGACGGCTCGTTTATAAACAATTGGGGACACCAAGACTTTTTCCGTGACCCTGCTGTAGCGGCAATAAACTGGTTTGCAAACGATTATATTAACCTGCCAGAACGCACAAGCACCCACGGCAATGTAGCAATTATCGAGCGTGGAGACATAGGCGCGGTATTAGCAAACGTTGGTACAGCGCCCGTACAAGTTGTTTTCCCTGTGCAACTAGCCGATGGTTTTTACACTTGTCAAATTACAAATCGTGTTTACCATGTGCAGGATGGCTGGCTAACCGGGCCAGATATTTGGGGGCAAAGCGTTTTAGTCTTACGCCACCCAAGAGAAACATCTGACTTTGCACAATCGTTTATAGGTTTCTATCCAACAAGTGACAGCGGTTATTTCTACAGCCCAGATGGTGTAACGCTTACTTTTATCGAGAAAAATACCAACCGCCTGCACATGATATCCATAGTGCACAATGGCGAAGCATCTGAGCGCGAATTTATCGCACATGGCGAAACAGTTACCTTTGGCGCAGGTGCAGAAATTGGCGATGTATTCATTGTAAGTTTAATTGACCTGCTGAGTTCTTCATCTGTTCCGGCAATAGAGCTAACCTTTACAAAAATAGAGCAACCCGAAGAGCCACGTATTCGTGTCGAGTATGTACGCAACGAAAATCCTTGGCCACAAGCAGGCATTTGGGCATGGAACGACCGGGGCGACGTGTTCACAGGCGGCTGGCCGGGGCCACAAATGGAATGGGCACCTCGCCTGGACGGCGAAGGTTACGCCTGGGTATTTTACCTGCCAGAAGGTACCATTGTTCCTGTTAGTTTAATTTTCAATAACATGGGGCAAGGCGAACAAACGACACCATACCTTGTCATAACCGAAAGCACCCGTGTATTCCAAATGGGCGACGGAGTAGAAATTGGCAACGCAATTCCCCTCCAGCCGTGATAAATACTGGGCTGGTAAGGTTTTCACCAAAAAAACAAATTCAAGCCGCAGGCGAAGAACGGCTACCCAAGGAGGTAAACATGCACCATCAATCACAAATGCCCTACAGCTACTACGACACAGCCACAGGCAATATCAATTTAAAGCTACACACAAACAGTACCATTTCCACCGCCCGTGTGTATTTTGGCGACCCCTTCGATTTTGTACAAACCACCCGTCCAGACGCATACGGCGGCTACATATGGGACTGGAATTACTCAGAAGTAGCAATGAGCCCCCAATACACCTGCAAAGAATCTATTACATGGCAAGTATCATTCCCGCCAACACAAGCAAAACGGCTAAAATATATGTTTGCCATAACCGACACCACCGGCAAAGAAATATTCTACGGCGAAAACGGTGTTTGCAGCGGCCTGGATAGTTTCACAAGTTTCTTCTTTTTCCCACATGTGCACGAAATCGACGCAATAAAAATGCCCGAATGGGCAAGCAATGTGTGCTGGTATCAAATCTTCCCAGAACGGTTTAAAAATGGCAACCCCGCCATTTCTCCTGCCAATGCAGAAGGTTGGGAAACAGGAAAACCAGCCCCCCGCAATTTTTTTGGCGGCGATTTATACGGCATTATTGAAAAATTGCCTTATATACATGAACTGGGCTTTACAGGCATTTACCTAACGCCTTTGTTCACATCGCCATCTAACCACAAGTACGACACAGAAGATTATTTCGCAATAGACCCGCATTTTGGCGATAAGAAGAAATTAAAAGAATTAGTGCAAAAAGCACATGCGCTGGGCATAAAAGTGATGTTGGACGCCGTATTCAACCACATAGGCAGCAACCATGTGTTTTGGCAAGACGTACTTAAAAACCAAGAAAAGTCGAAGTACAAAGACTATTTTCACATCCATTCGTTCCCAGTGGCAGACAGGCCACGCAGGGAAGAGCTAACCTACAGTACATTTGCCTTCGCCTCCAGCATGCCAAAGTGGAATACCGAACACCCCGAGGTTAGACAGCATCTTATAGACGTAGGTTTGTATTGGATAAATGAATGTGACATAGACGGCTGGCGTTTAGATGTTTCCGATGAAGTTTCGTTCTCGTTTTGGCATGACTTCCGCAAGGCAATTAACAAAGTAAAACCCGAGGTTTTTGTGCTGGGCGAAGTATGGCACGACCCTGCAAAATGGCTAAACGGCGGTTATTTCGACGCTGTTATGAATTACTACCTTGGCTACTTAATGCGGGATTTATTCGCAAAGGGTGAAATAACGCCGGATGAATTCACACAGAGGCTGTTTGCCAAACTATCCCGCTTTTCCGACATTCATAAGCGTGTGTCATTTAATCTACTAGATTCTCATGATACAGCAAGAATTTTAACCCAATCCGGAGGCAATAAGCTTGGTTGCAAAAATGCATTTTTATTTATGATGTTAATGCCCGGTGCACCATGCATCTATTACGGCACAGAAGTTGGCATGGAGGGCGCAGACGACCCAGACTGCCGCTGCCCTATGATTTGGGATGAGGCAAAGCAAGATTTAAAATTGCAAACATTTTTCAAAAAATTAATTGCATTACGCAAAGAGCATAACAAACTTATCCAAAACGCCGAGATTTCATATGTAAAAGAAAAAAACCTTTGCCGCTGGACACTGGGCAAAGGCTCAGAGAGATTACAACTTGTTTACAACATAAGCGATAGCAACATTAAGCTAGAAGAAACTATTCTGCTATCTACAGAAGAAGATGTTAATGGCGTTTTACCCGCCGGCGTTTTGGCTCTTTGCACGATTTCCTAGGATAATACTCGCTAAGCACCGCATTTACTTCATTACCAATTAACATAATCATAGCCACCAAGTTTAACCACAGTATAAGTATAAAAACCCCTGCGATACTGCCGTAAATGGCAGAATACTGTGTAAAATTTGTTATCGCAAAACCAAATACACGGCTAACAATGGCCCATGCGCTTACAGTAAAAATTGCTCCGGGCAACAAGTGGCGTATGGGCACTTTTTTTGCACAAGATAGCCTATATATAAGCATGGTCATCAGTGCCAGTGCTACCAGCGCGGATATATCTGTAATAAAACCAAATAAAAATTCTGTACCAACAGGGAATATCAAGCCCCAAATCTGCTGCCCAAAAACCATAAGCCCTATCATTACCACTAGCATAACGGAAAATATAATCACCAGCAAAAGGCCTAAGCCCACCTGCACAAAAAAATTCCTATTTTCGCCTACATCGTATGCGCCGTTTAACGTACGCATAATAAATCTAAAACCATTGGTAGAGTTGTAAACGCTAAAAAACAACGCTGTAGAAAGTATACCTGCGTTGCTACGTTCGCCCATTTCGTACACAAAATTTGTTATTAGCATGGCAATATCCTCGGGGAATGCCGCGTTCAATGTACCGAAAATAGCTTCCGCATCAAGCGAAAAGAAACCTACTAAAGACATTAGGAAAATAAGGAACGGGAAGAACGCCAAAAGCAGACGGTAAGTTAAACTTGCCGCCCGCTCAAACACTTGGTCTTCCATACACCGTATTGCTAAATTCAAAACGTAAACGATAAATCTTTTCATTTAAATTTCACCAACTGTACTCTTGACTTTGCACAGAAAAAGTATACTCTTAATCTTAGACTTTGTCTAAGAAGGAGTGCTTATTTTGCGAAATTTAACCCTACTAACCGATTTTTACGAACTTACAATGATGCAGGCCTATCACTATCACCAAAGCACCACTGGGCGCGAGCAGGTTGCCGTTTTTGATATGTTTTACCGCGAAAACCCTTGCGGCAACGGTTACGCTGTAGCGGCGGGTTTGCAACAAGTTATCGAATATATTTCTTCCCTGTCCTTTTCGGAAGATGACATAGATTACTTGCGCTCTACAGGCACGTTTAACGAAGATTTTTTAGCGTATCTTAAAGATTTTCGCTTCTCTGGAAATATTAACGCTGTGCCGGAAGGTACCGTCGTTTTCCCGGGAGAACCTTTATTGCAAGTTATTGCACCATTAATGGAGGCGCAATTAATCGAAACTGCCGTTTTAAACTTAATCAATCACCAAAGCCTTATTGCCACAAAATCTGCAAGGGTATGCTGGGCAGCAAAGGGTGATGGCGTTTTAGAATTTGGCCTGCGCCGCGCCCAAGGCCCCGACGCTGGCGTATACGGCGCACGCGCCGCCATGATAGGCGGCTGCACAGGCACCAGCAACGTACTTGCCGGGCGGCTATTTAACGTACCTGTGCGTGGCACACATGCCCACAGCTGGATTATGAGTTTTGATACGGAACTTGAGGCATTCCAATACTATGCAGGCCTTTACCCAAATGCATGCATACTTTTGGTGGATACTTACGACACTTTAAAATCCGGTGTGCCAAACGCAATAAAAGTGTTCCAAAACATGCGCGATAGGGGTATAGAACTTAAAACCTACGGCATTCGCCTAGACAGCGGCGACCTTGCATACCTATCCAAACAAGCGCGCATAATGCTGGACGAAGCAGGTTTTACAGGCGCATTCATAAGCGCGTCCAACGACTTGGACGAATATCTTATCGCGGAGCTAAAAAACCAAGGTGCGAAAATATCCCTCTGGGGGGTTGGCACACACCTTATAACGTCTAAAGAATACCCGGCCTTTGGCGGCGTATACAAAATGGCCGCTCTGTCCACAGACGGCGGCGAATGGCAGCACAAAATAAAACTTTCCGAAGACCCTGTAAAGGTTACAAACCCAGGAGTTAAAAAGATTTTTAGGCTATATGATGCCGCTACAGGCAAAATGAAAGCCGACCTTATCACTTTGGCCGACGAAGAATATGACAACAAAACCGACCTCACCATTTTCGACCCACTTGCCACATGGAAACGCATGACGTTAAAAGCCGGTGAATTTACAGTGCGTGAGTTAATGCAGCCTGTGTTTGTGAACGGTGAAAATGTTTACCCTAGTCTAACAGTGCCCGAAATATGTGCATATGCAAAGCAGGAAAAAGATACCTTGTGGGACGAGCACAAACGTCTTGTGCGCCCACAAGTCATGCCTGTAGACCTGTCGCAAAAATTATACGACCTTAAGCAATCTATGATTTCGCAAATACGTCGGTAGGTGTCCAGGGCAGGCTTGATGGGGAAATTGCCTTTCGCTTGTACCACACGCCCGCTGACCTAAAGTCCAGCGGTTCGTGCGGCAATCGCTCAAGACAAATTCCCCATCAAGCCTGCCCCTGCAAAATGCGGGGTTAGGGAAAAGAAGTTAATTGTGAGGGTTGACCTCATTTAAATAAATCTAGGAGGAATATTTAATGGAACATGTAAAGAATTTACCCGGCTTACTTAAGGCAAAAGAAGGATTTAAGTTAGACATGATTATTGGCCTTGACGGCTTTGTGGACGAGATTATCCACTTGGTAGACAAACGCCAAGACTTTCAAAACTTCACCCGTATACGCACCATTGCAGATTTTGGCGCGCGTATGAGTAACGCTGCCGGGCTTAGCACTAACGTAGAAATGGTACCCGTACAAGTTAAACTTGGCGGTAACGGCCCTATTTTATCCAACGCATTGCTGGAATATGGCGTTGATTTAACATATGTAGGTGCGCTTGGCAAACCTGCAATTCATCCTGTTTTTGAGGATATGGCTAAAAAAGCGAAGGCTGTATACAGCATTTGCGACGCAGGCCATACAGATGCTTGCGAGTTTGAAGACGGCAAAATAATGCTTGGCAAACTTTCTTCCCTTACAAATCTTACTTGGGATGCTTGCAAAAACGAAATGGGCGGCGTAGAAAAAATTGCAGAAATGGTAAACAAAACTGACCTATTTGGTATGGAAAACTGGACTATGATTCCGTACATGTCCGACATTTGGCAAGGGCTTATAGATGAAGTGTTCCCGTTGTTGAAAGACCGTGCGGTTAAGCCACTTGCATTCTTCGACCTTGCAGACCCTGAAAAGCGCACCAAAGAAGATATTAAACGCGCAATGGGTTTGATTGGCCAATTTGAAACCAAATTCCGTACAATTTTAGGGTTAAACGAAAAGGAAGTTTACGAAATTGCAGAAGTTTTGGGTGTCACCTTACTAGAAGAAAACAAACTAAAGGTAGCCGTAATGGAAACCGCAAAAAAATTGGGCATCTACTGCCTAATGGTACACCCAGTGCGCAGCGCATGTTGCGCAATTGACGGTGTGTACTATGAAACAGACGGCCCATACTGCCAAAAACCTAAACTAACCACGGGCGCGGGTGACAACCTAAACGCCGGCTTCTGCCTAGGGCAGGCGCTGGGGCTTGACCCACTTTCTTCTTTAACATTGGGCGTATGTACATCTGGTTATTATGTACGCAATGCAAAAAGCCCAACCTTTACGGATGTTGTAAACTTCGCACAAAGCTGGGCTAATGGTGATGTAAAGTAAAAAATAAAAAAACACTGCTTTGCAGTGTTTTTTTGTATCAGACAAAACATCAGATTTTATAACATGACTCCCCACACCACAAAATTGTATAATCATCCTTGAAGGAAGGAGGCACGCTTTATGAACTGGATTCAAAATCTATCAACAGCCCTCGATTACATCGAAAACAACCTCACCAACGAAATAAGTATAGACGAAGTGGCAAGCAAAGCCTATTCGTCTTCTTCACATTTTCAGCTGGTTTTTCATGTTGTCATTGGCATAACCGTTAACGAGTATATTCGCAATAGGCGGCTGAGTTTAGCAGCGCAAGATTTAATGCAGCCGAACAACAAAATTATAGATGTAGCTATGCGTTATCAATATGGCACACAAGAAAGTTTTTCTAAAGCGTTTTCGCGGTTTCATGGTGTATCTCCATCTAGGTTACAGAGCGGAGATGCAAAAGTGTTTAATCCGCTTACTATCAACTTAACCATTCAAGGAGGCTTTGACATGGCATGGAAACTTTCTGACGCGTTCCATTTGGTGGACTGGAGCGAAATCGAAAATCAACAGGAATTGTCTGCCGCGGACAAATACAAAAAAATTGTTAGCTGGGCAGGACAAGCAAGAGCAACTAACCCAAGCGTATTCGACTCATTGACGGAGTGGATTCTAACCGATTCCGAATGGACAGAGGACAAACTTGTTGAGAATGAGCAAATACTCATACAAGGTGTATTTGCTCGCTTTAAAGAGCAAAATGCTAGACTTAGGGCATACTTGAAAGAATTGAAGCCGGCAGATATTGTTAACGAGCCTGTTTTTAAGGCTTTAGACGACTTTGACATGTTATTATCCGGCAAACCATCACAAGGCGACGGGCGTTTAAACGACACGGTAATTAACATGTTTGCTGATTTCTCCACGATGCAAAATAACAATGTACGCGAGCAAATAGCAGGTGGCAAAACAGGCCGGCACGGCACAGATAGCGTAGAAATTTTTGGCTTTATCAATCATTTGAAAAGCTGCGATGCACAGGTTCAGTGGTGTTTGTTTATGCCCGATGTGGTGAAATATCAGCAACAAGAGTTTAGCGTAACAAGCTTTGAATACAAACATGTGCCCGCCGTGCGTTTTATTGGCAAAGAATGCAAAAACGCCGGCGAAGTAATGCCGACGCTGGATACCCTGCGTGAATACGATTCTGAGATAAATCATGACATTTTATTTTCACACCACTATGGCAAAGGCGTGGATGTAGAGCCAAATCACGACTTTTACGGCCGTTTTATGAAAGCGGACACCCCCGTGCCCGACGGTTTTATACATTTCGATTTTACACATGACTATGTAGGCGGTGCTGGTTTCCCGTTTCAGTCTAAGTTTGCTTTAGCAACATTTGCCGGTGATGTAGATGCCATGCATAAAAGTGAAGGTTACGATGCTTATGCTATGTACGATGTAACCCGCAATATTATATTGGGGCAAGGTATTGGTATACCATATCCGGAAAAATACTGGCATGCGGAGGTGTTTTTAAACGGATACGACAAACCAAGCACTGCATATATGTTTTCTGTAGTCTTTGATTAGAAGCATATTTGTTTTTTTGGCCAAAACCGCTCAGCGCCGCTTACTATGCGGCCTGGGCGGGATTTTTTTTCGCGGAAAGGGGCTATATCCGCAAGGGGCTTTACCTTGCGCGATTGTCGGGTGAACCGCTGGAAGTGCTTTTCTTCCAGTGGGCACACGGTACTAGCGCAAGGCAAAGCCCCCTTGCAGATATAGCCCCTTTCCGCCTACTCCTTCATACCCTTAAACAACTCCAGCAGCCTGTCTAAATCTGCGGTAGAGTAATATTCAATCTCTATTTTGCTGCTCTTTTTGCCAGGCTTTATATACACTTGCGAGCCTAGTATTTCCCTAAGTTCAAACTCTGCACGGCGGTATGCGTATGCGGCACTTTCATTTGCAGCAGAGTCTTTCGGCTCTGTTTCTATTGTTGCATCTTCCGATATTTTTTCCGCCGCTTTTACAACTTGTGCAATCATCACTTCTGCCGCGCGTACGCTAAGTTCTTCTTCAACTATTTTTAACGCGCACTTAAATTGCAATGCTTCATCTTCTACCGACAACAAAACTTTTGCATGGCTTGCGGTAAGTTTGCCTGCCGCGGCAAGCTCTCTGGTTTTTGGTGCCAAGTCCAGCAGGTGCAACAACCCAATAATAGTGTGTTTACTTTTACCCAACTTTTCCGCAATGGTTTCCACAGAAAAGAAGAAGTCTTCCATAAGGCGTTTGTAGCAGTTTGCTTCTTCTATAGGTGTTAAGTCCTGCCGCTGGATGTTTTCCAAGAGTGCAACTTGCAGGGTTTCCATTTCTGTATACTCTTTTATAACTACAGGCACTTCTGTAAGGCCTGCCAGCCGGGCGGCGCGGTAACGCCGTTCTCCTGCAATAATTGTGTAGTGGCTACCATTGTCTTTAACCACCAGGGGTTGTACAATGCCAAAACTTTTCATAGATTCTGCAAGTTCTGCTAAAGCAGCCTCGTCAAAAAACTGACGGGGCTGGTCTTTGTTTGGCTCTACTTTGCGGATGTCCACTAGCATGGAATTGCCTTTCGGTGTTTCGTCTGCTTTGTTTTCCGGGGCTGATTCTGCCATTTCGGGCTTCGGTTGGTTAGCCGCACCATCGAGAAGGGCATTAAGCCCTCTGCCTAGTCCTTTTTTCAACATGCGTTGCGCCCCCTTTAATTAAATCCTTGTTTTTGCATCACTTCTTCTGCCAACAGCTGGTAGGCCTCTGCGCCTTTGGAGTTGGGCGCATACAGAGTAATAGGCAAACCATGGCTTGGTGCCTCGCTGAGGCGCACGTTGCGTGGGATTATGCTGCTATAGATGTAAGCAGAAAGATTTGAACGCACCTCTTCTACCACTTGGGCACTTAGGTTTGTGCGAGAATCGTACATGGTGAACACTACACCCTCTATGGCAAGCCTTGGATTTAATTTGCGCTGCACAAGCTCTATCGTGTGCATAAGCTGCGATAATCCTTCCAACGCATAGTATTCGCACTGGATGGGCACCAAAATAGAATCTGCCGCACATAGCGCATTTAGCGTAAGCAGGTTTAACGACGGCGGGCAGTCGATTAATATATAGTCGTACAAATATTTTGCGTGGCTAAAGATATTGCGGAGCTTAAACTCTCTGTCTTCTACGTCGATAAGTTCAATTTCTGCGCCGGATAGGTCTATATTAGCGGGCAGAAGTTGCAAGCCTTCAATGCCTACGTCCATGGCTACTTCTTCTAAATAAGCCGCGCCGGATAGCAGAGAGTATATGGAATGCTTAACGGTGTATTTGTCTACACCAAAGCCGCTTGTTGTGTTGCCCTGTGGGTCCATGTCTGCAACAAGGACTTTTTTGCCGGCTTGGGCTAGGCATGCCGCAAGGTTTACATTGGTGGTGGTTTTGCCTACGCCGCCTTTTTGGTTGGCGATTGCTATTACTCTTTTCATATTCGTCTTCCTTCCGGGGGTGCCTTACCGGGGGAAATTGACCTTGGCTTGTACCGTGCGCCCACCCATTTTTGCACAAGCGGCGGATAAACCGCCACATTTGTGCAAAAATGTGCGTGCACCCGGCAATCGCCGCGGTCAAATTCCCCCGGTAAGGCACCCCCTCCTTGTATTGGTTAGCTTTTTAAATTAGTTGGTGTGATTTTCAGTTTGCGTGACTCGCTTGTCATCATGCGAGCTGCTGTCATTAGACTTGTACAGTCCTGTCATTCTGAGCGCACGCCTTTGCCGCGATGCGGAAGAATTTTTGTTTTTAAAACCCTTCACTTCGTTCAGGGTGACAACAAATTTTAATTTTGTTATAAGTCTTAGTGTTTAAAATGACGCACTCCTGTAAATATCATGGCTATGCCATGCTCGTCTGCTTTTTCTATGGATAGTTTATCATTCATCGAGCCGCCGGGCTGGATAATTTCTGTTATGCCTGCCTTGGCGCATAACTCTACCACATCTGGGAAGGGGAACATTGCATCGGAGGCTAGTACAGCGCCTTTTGCTTTTTCGCCTGCCCTGGTTAGTGCCGCCTCGGCTGCCCACACGCGACTGGTTTCGCCGCCACCTAAGCCTAGGGTGCAGCCAGCTTTGGCTACTACTATAGCGTTGGATTTAACATGTTTTACTATTTTTTGTGCAAAGATAAGGTCTTGCAGTTTCTGTGGGGCTTTTTTTGTTACAACGTTGTGCTCTTCTGCTGCTATGTCTGCCAAATCTGCTTCTTGTAATAGTATTCCCCCGCCTACGCTTTTCATTTCTAAGGCAGAATTGCATCCATATATATCTGCAAGCTGTAAAAGCCGCAAGTTTTTCTTCTTTGTTAGAACTGTCAACGCTTCGGATGTAAACGATGGCGCGATAATAACTTCTAAAAATATGTCATGCATTTTGCTTGCAGTTTCTACATCTACTTCACGGTTAAAACACACTATGCCGCCAAAGATAGACTGTGGGTCGCACTCGTAGGCTGCCGTGTATGCGGCAAAAGCGTTTTCGCCAATTGCTACGCCGCATGGGGTCGCATGTTTTACCGCAACACATACCGCATCTGCCGGGAATTCTTTTGCCACGGCTAAGGCTGCATGCGCATCTGCGATATTGTTAAATGAAAGCGGCTTGCCGTGTAGTAATTCTGCGCCTTCTATTCCGTTATACTCCTGCCCCTCCCAGGTGTAATATGCCGCTTGTTGGTGCGGATTTTCGCCATATCGCATGGGGGTTGGATGTTTATCAAATGTTAATGTTAAGCTTTCGGGGAAGGCGTCGCGTCCTGCCGCTTTTCTTAAATAGCCGGAGATATATGCGTCATATGCGGCGGTGTATTCAAAAGCCTGTACCGCCAGGTTAAAACGGTAACTATGGTCTAGGGAATTTTCTGCTATACGCTGTGCAAAATCGTCATATTGAAGTGGTGAAGTTAAAACTGTAACAAATTTATGGTTTTTTGCCGCCGCACGAATCATGGACGGCCCACCAACATCGATTTGCTCAATCGCGTTTACTAATGTGTGATTAGGGTCTGCTACAGTTGCTTTAAACGGGTACAGGTTAACGATAATAATATCTATTGGGCTTATGCCTTGCGCTGCCATTGTTTTAGCATGTTCAGGGTTGTCCCATACGGCAAGCAACCCGCCAAAAATGTTGGGGTGCAGGGTTTTTAGTCTGCCATCTATACATTCTGGAAATGCCGTTACTTCTTCGATACCTGTAACCGTTAGCCCGTTTTCTTTTAGCAAAACTGCGGTGCCGCCTGTAGACACAAGCTCATAACCGGCATTTTCCAAAGTGGTTGCCAATTTTACAACCCCAGTTTTGTCACTTACGCTGATTAATGCACGCTTCATGTTACATTACCCCTTAAATCTAAAATTGGTTGTGTTATTTTTTTCAATGGTGCCAATTACATAGCACTTTTCTTGTAGGGCTTCTTCAAAGACAGCGACGTCGTCTTTAGCAACCGCAACCACCATACCAATACCCATGTTGAATATGTTGTACATTTCTTCTGGATTAAGGTTGCCTTCTTTTTGCAAGAACGTGAACACTTCCGGCACATCCCATGTACCTTTTTCTATAACAACGGCAAAACCTGCCGGCAACATACGGGGGATATTTTCTATAAAACCGCCGCCGGTTATATTCGCCATGCCTTTAATATGCTGCAATGCTTTTTGCAGAGGCTTTACATATATCCGTGTTGGGGTAAGCAAGCTTTCACCGAGCGGCCTGTCCCCAAAATAAACTTTGCTTAAATCCAGCCCAGCAATGATTTTACGCACAAGGGAAAACCCGTTGCTGTGCAAACCGCTTGAAGGGATGCCTACCAGCACATCGCCCTCTTTGATGTTTTGCCCGGTGATTATTTGGCTTTTTTCCACTGCGCCAACAGCAAAACCCGCAATATCGTACTCCCCTTCTTGATAAAGCCCCGGCATTTCTGCCGTTTCGCCGCCTATAAGGGCGCACCCGGCTTGCACGCAGCCTTCGGCCACGCCTTTAATAACTGATTCTATTTGCACCGGGTCAAGTTTGCCGGTTGCTATGTAATCCAAAAAAAACAGAGGTTCTGCACCTTGAGTGATAATGTCGTTTACGCACATGGCAACAGCGTCTATGCCAATGGTATCGTGTTTATTTAACTCAAAAGCTAGTTTTAGTTTTGTTCCAACACCATCTGTGCCGGAAACAAGTACGGGCTCTTTTAGGTTTAACGCGCTAAGGTCAAACAACCCACCAAAACCGCCTAAGCCACCCATAAGCCCACTACGTGCAGTGCTTGCAACATGCGCCTTCATACGAGAAACAGCCTCGTATCCCGCCTCTATATCCACACCCGCGTTTTTGTATGTTTCAGACATAGCAACCTCCTAAATATGTGTCTCGGCTATTAAAACAAGTTTTGTTTTTTTGGGTGAAAGCTTACCAACCCGCCTACAAAGCCAAATCAGACAAAATTCATCACCAAAATCTAAGGCCGTTCCAGGGAAATACGCCCAAGCTTACCCCCACGAAATTCATCTAACAAAATAATCGCCGCGCGCTCTATATCAATAACGCCGCCCTTCATTTTAAAACCCCGGGCGTCGCCTATTCCGTTCAAAACCTCACGCCTACCCTCCGGTGTTGCAGCAGATTCCGGCACAAACTTATACCTCTCTTCAATTGCTTTAGGCGCAAAATCCGCCAACAATCGAATTAAATTCTCCGCAAGTTCCACTATATCCACCACATTGTCTGACACTGCTCCGGTACAAGCCAATTTCAGCCCGACATTTACATCTTCAAATTTTGGCCACAACACACCGGGCGTATCCATAAGGTCAATGTTTGCATCCACCTTTATCCACTGCCTGCCTCTTGTAACACCCGGCCTATCAGCAGCGATGGTACTTGCACGCCCCGCCAACTGGTTAATAAAAGTAGACTTACCCACGTTTGGAATACCCACAACCATTGCCCTTGTGGGCACATTAATGCGCCCGCGCTTACGCTGTGCGGCGGCACGCTCTTGCATAATTTCTTTTAGCATGGTACCCAGGCGGTTTATGCCGCTCTTTTTTTTATCGTTTTCTTTCGCGCTAAGTGGCAATGTAAAAAAACCCAGCTTATGGAAGTGCTCTTCCCACTGGGTTGTAATTACTTGGTCTGCCAAATCAGCCTTGTTTAACACAAGGATACGCTTTTTATTTTTTGCTAAACTATCAATATCCGGGTTTCTGCTGGACAGAGGCACACGTGCGTCTAAAAGTTCTATAACAACGTCTATTAAACCCATTTGGGTAACAAGCATTCTTTTGGTCTTGGTCATATGACCCGGGTACCATTGAATGTTCATTTGCTAAACGCCTCCAAAAGAAGAAAAGGGCCATACACGCACAAAAACCCTACCTAACATATCCCTACCATAAACATTACTAACTGTTGAATATCTACTATCTTGGGAGTTGTTGCGGTTATCTCCCAAAACAAAATATCTGCCTTCCTCTACTGTAACCGGAAAATTAACAGTAACCATCGAGCGTACATCTATATGCGAAAAAGCATCGTCCAAGGGGGTACCATTTACGTAAAATACTCCATCAATAAAGTCTACAACATCTCCCGGTGCGGCCACTATACGCTTAATAAAGTAATCACTAGGGTCTTCCGGAAAAGGGAAAGCAACAATATCGCCTACACTAGGGTCGTTAAAAAGGTAAGTAAACCTATTTAAAATTAAGACATCCCCATGGTTAAGAGTAGGTACCATAGAATAACCTGTTACCCTGGTGACCCTAAAAAGGAATGCCCGCGTAACAAGTGCCAAAATAAAAGCAAGCGCAATAACAAAAATCCACTCTGTTAAATTGCGGAGAAAGGGGTTCTCTATGCGATTAAACATCTATGCTTTTTTCTTAGAATAGATAGCTTCTTTAACTTTTGCAGCTTTACCAATACGGTCACGCAAATAAAACAGTTTTGCACGGCGAACGATACCGCGGCGCACAACTTCTACTTTGTCTACTCTTGGTGAATGTAAAGGCCAAGTTTTTTCTACACCAATACCACCGGAAAGACGGCGTACTGTAAAAGTTTCACGAAGGCTGCCACCTTGACGCTTGATAACGACACCTTCAAAAACCTGGATACGTTCTTTGGTGCCTTCTACAATTTTGCCGTGAACGCGTACTGTATCACCAACATTAAACTGTGGCACTTCACTTTTCATCTGAGATTGCTCAAGTTCTTTAACTAATTTATGCACTGTTATTTCCTCCTAACGAATTTGCATTATACAACAGCTTGGGCGGTTTCGTCAAACGTTTCTTAGACTTTGTCTTAGAAATGTTACTGCTCCTCAAAATAGTCCGAGTCTATCTTCTTAATTCGGATTGTGTTGCTTGCACTTACACCCAAGTCATGCTTTATCATTAATTTCGCAAGGGCTAAACCATCTATTAGTATAAGTTTGGCGTTTGGCACAGCTTTGGCATACTCTACAGCGGGTTTAGCAAAACTACCTGTCGTGATAAACACGCCCTTAGTAGCACCTTCGCCCAGCAAAGCCCCTGCGAATTTTTGAATATCCGGACGGGAAACTGTTGAATCTTTGTCCCACCGCTTAGCTTGGATGTATATCGTATCAAGCCCCAGTTCGTCCTGTTTGATAACGCCGTCTATTCCGCCATCGCCTGACTTTTTTGTTACTTCGCCTGAACCTTCTAAGCCGCCATAGCCCATCTTTAGCAGCAGGTCTACCACCAAGGTTTCAAAAAATGCCGGGGAGTTATTGCAAATGACTTCCAGCAGTTCGTCGGCAAGCTGCCGGTTTAGTTGCTCGGCTAACGAGCCTATGATTTCTTCTGGGGTTTTGTCTGCATTTTCGATAGTTTCGGGCAAAGCCGAAACTCCTTTTTCTCGCCCGGTAAATTCACGATACCCGGAATATTCGCTAAGAAATTTCATGTCTACCCGTTGCGGATTATCGGCCAGTGCTTTTTTGCCGATTTCGGTGATGCCAAAAGAACCACGTTTTTCGTGGGATTCGAGCAGCCCTGCTTTCTTCATATGTGTGATGGCCCAAGTGACGCGGTTATAAATTGTGCGTTGCTTTCCGCTTGGCAGACGCTCCTGTTTTTCCTCATCGGTAAGGTTGTACTGTTGCTCAATATGCTCAATGCAATCTTTGACTAAACGGGTTTCGCCATCTGCCGCAAACTGCATGATTGGTAGCATTATATCTTGAAAAGTTGGTATAGCCATTTGCATCGCCCTCTCTACAATGCAGTATACTTCTGCTGCGTTGCGAATGCAATTCCCGCTCTGCCAGTGCGGATTTGACCTGCAATCTCAATATCCATTATTGATGTTTTTTTGGTCCGAAGCGCTCCCGCCCGCTTGTAAAGCCGCATTTTCCGGATTTCAAGTAAAAAGTGACGGCATCTTAGAAATGATGTAGAATGTTCCCCAGAAAGTTTTGGAGAGGATGTTGCGTATGCCAAAAAAACTTTTTTGCGAATATGGTGCGGCGGCATATTGGCTTTCCGTCAAAAAAAACCGCCTGTTGCGGCATGTTAAAAATATAACATCATCAGTTAAGTTTGCACGGTCAAAAAACACAACGCCCCTGCCGCATCTAGTAAAAGAATACGCAACCATTCTGCACAGAGACTCCCCTCTTTTCGACCAAGTGTCGGAACGCAACAAAGTGCACAACGTGCAACTAGCGTTACCCAATTTCACACATATGATAATCCGCCCTGGCGAGGTTTTGTCGTTTTGGTTGAAAGCGGGTAACCCTACAAAACATAAGGGTTACAAGCCCGCACGTGTACTCAAAAACAATAAACCCGCCATGTCAGAAGGCGGGGGATTATGTCAGATTTCCAACATGATTAACTACCTGGCATTGCATTCCGACCTAACAAGAACAGAATATCACGACCACGACTGGGCAGATTTGTATCCGGAATTTGGCACTGGGTTTCCCTTTGGTACAAGCACTTCTACTTTTTATAACTATCGCGACTTGCGCTTTAAAAATGACACCGACCTCACATATCAATTCATTTTCTACATAAAAGACAACCATTTACACGGCCAACTGCTCAGCGACAAACAACAACGCAACATTTGGGAGCTTTCCACACCGGAATCTTTTTTCACCAAAGAACCCGACGGCGTGTACCGCAACGGGCGCATAGTGAGAAAACTGGCAAATTCGAAATACGAAGAAGAAATAAAAAGGTACCACGCAAAATTATTGTACGATGCTATGCATGTAAAGGAGAATATCCATGAACCTAAGGCCGGAAATTGATTTTAACAACGAGCGTTTTCTTATGTTTGTAATGGACGAAATGGCAAACCAGTATGAAAAAGAAGGCAAAAATGTTGTGCGCATGACGCTGGGCAAGTCCGAACTACCGCAGCACCCCGGTATCATAGGCGCAATACAAGAAGCCGCCGGGGATTACAGCAAGTATTCACTCGTGTTCCCGGGTGGCCTGCCAGAGCTTAAAGAAGAACTTTCTGCCTATTACAAAGAGCGTTATAACGTCAACATCGACCCCAAGCGTTTCATAATAAGCACAGGCACAAGCACGATTTTCCGCAATTTGTATCATTTGCTTTTAACCAAAGGTGATGAAGTGCTTATCCCCATGCCGTACTATTCACTGTATCATTTTTGTGCATTGTTAATGGGCGCAACCGTGCGTTTTTACGATATAGATACCACTACTTTGCGGGTAGATTTCGATTCGTTCCGCAAAAACTTTACGGACAAAACAAAAATTGTTGTAATAAACAGCCCCGGCAACCCGTTGGGTAATATTCTGTCGGTTGAAGAATTGCAAGAAATAGACCGCATAGTAAACCACCAAGCCGTAGTAATAAACGACGAAATTTACGCAAACATGTGTTTCGACAATAGCGGAATTTCTGTAATGCAGTTGCAGGACACCCAATCTACGTTTATTACCACGGATGCGTTTTCTAAGGGCTATCGCATGTACGGCAAACGCGTAGGATACTGCATAGTGCCGGAAGAACTTGTGTTGCCGATGACGGTTATACAGCACCACACATTGTTAACTGTAGACCCCGTTGTGCAGTTTGGCGCAATTGCAGCACTTGAGCACCAAGATGAAGTAGATGCTTTGCGCTCTATCTACAAAAGCAGGCGAGATTATACGATGCAACAGCTATCCGCCGTGCCGGGAATTGTGCCACTTAATTCATTGGGTGGGTTTTACCTCACCCTCGATTGCAGCGAATATATGAAAGCTAAAGGTATAGAAACAAGCCTAGAGCTGGCAGAACGTATCATGCATGCAGAATACGTAGCAACAGTTCCGGGGTCGGACTTTGGGTTGCCGTATACATTGCGGCTGTCTTTCTCCAGCAATAAATACAATGAAGGCGTTGATAGATTGGTGCGATTCTTTAAATCTTAGCGTATAAAAAACAGGGACTGTCTCGTTAAGCACTTCAACTGAATAAAGATGCAAAATCAATTCATCATCGCGGGTCAATCCCTTAATGACGACATAGTGCATATTTATTCATGTTTTGCTTAACGAGACAGCCCCGATTTTTTTATGCGCTTTTGTTAGACTTCATCAATATGGCACATCTTCATTACATTAATAGCCTCTATGTGACTTTGCGGGGTAACACCAGCGCAACATTCAACATTCACACTTATTTTCACATTAGGCATTGAATTTTTTATCATAATAGCATTGGAAATTACGCATATATCGGTGCAAAGCCCTAAAATCTCAACCTCTGATATTTCGGAAATACGGGATTTTAGAAAATCCACCAAATCTACGCTACCGAAAACGGGTTTCATAAAGGTATTTTGGGGCAACTCCGCTATTCTTATGGTATTCTTGTTGTTTTGCCAAGCATTTTGTACACCTTCATTGATTTGCCACCCATCGGTGTTCTTAACACAATGGACAACTGGCAATTTTTTACCTTCTGGCGTATCTAGGTAATCACTTTGGTGGGTATCTTTAGTAAAGAGGATGAGTTCTCCTTTGGAGCCTTCAATGCGCTTTACAACCGCATCAACAATACTAACCGCTTCTGCTGTACCTAATGAGCCGTCAATAAAATCATTTTGCATATCTACAACAATAAGCACCTTCATGCTAAACCTCCATAAATTAAAGAATAATGCCGAACAAAATAAGGAAACCCGGTATGAACGTGCTCGCAATGCCGTTAATTATTAAGATGTGTGGGGTGAATTTATCTATCGCTTTTATACCCAGCATGATGGCAAAAAAACTTTGCGCCCAAAGTATCGCCCACATAAGCCACATATAAATCATTTCCCACGGGCCATTATTTACAAAGGTATCCCCCGCAAAAACAAGTGACACTACCGCTGCAAAAAGGCCATACAGGCCAAAAACTTTCCAGTTATCTGCCTTGAAAAAAATATGCGCTCCAATAACTAAATAATTGAGTGCGAAAAGCCACATGGCCGCTGCAAAGCCAAAGGTTACATGGTCGGCAGCCATTGCCGTTTGAAAAACAGCATTGATGGCTATAACGCACCCCACCAAAATGTTTGCCATGCCCTTCGCTTTGTCATCTACTTTCGTTAAATAGCTCACACCATTTAAGGTTAAGGCAAAACCGGCAAATATTAAATTAACACCTAACAAAAAAATCCCTCCAGTATAATTTACACATGTCTTGACATATGTAAATTATACTGGAGGGCATTATCTTCGTCAACATTTAATTTTGAACCAAAAATCCAGCAGCACCCAATGCATGACAAACCTGTCCAAAGTGTGTTTTATCACGGCAAGCGATGGTGTGTAAGTGTATTCCCGCTTTCAATTCTGACAGCAACTTAACTTCTGACGACTTTACCCTGCCGATGAAAACATCTACGTCGTCACGGGTTTTAATGTTAAGCTGGCCTGTAATTTCACCATACAAATCATGCTCTACTATTACATTTACAACGACAGCCCCTAGGTCAACCATTGTGCAGAGTTCCTCTTTAGTATCCTCAGCATTATGGCAGCAAGCAATTTTACCAGCATACTGATTCGGCTCCCTAAATTCCGGTATCATATAACCTCTTGCCGTTGCAATGATTTCGTGCCCCTGCGCGCGCAAAAGCGCAATATCGCCAACAATAACCTGACGGCTTACACTCAATGTTTTAGCCAATGCGGACGCACTTACGGGTGTGTTACCTTGGTTAATTATCTCAAGTATTGTATCTCTACGCTTAGTTGCGTCCATGACAACCTCCTCATAGTAATGTTAATAAATCTGGCCAGTTTTATTATGCTTTGATTTGAATACAATTTCAACATAAAAAAACAGGCAGGGGCGGTTATGCTCCGCTCTTGCCTGCTAATAACATCACAAACTAAAAAGACAGCAATGCCATAAGCCAGTAACCTTCGTCTTCCCCGGTTACTGTTTTTTTGCTTCTAAACATGGTGAAGCCTAATCTTTTTGCTGCTTCGTAACTATCGGCAGAGTATACCCCGGGCACGCCTAGTATTAATTCTTGCCCTTCTGCTGCTTGGTTTATGCCAAGGATAAAATGCTCATAGTCTGCCCAGGCTTGCTGCATAAAGGGCTCGGTAAAGAGATTTGGATTATTCGCTGGGGTTGGAATGTCGTTTAGTTTTTCTACCCTTAGCCATTCAATGCCGTCTTCGCCGTCGATGAAGGGCTCGAAATTTGTACCGGTGGTTAGCATGCCTTGCAGGTCTGCGTCTTCCGAATTTGATACGGAAGCTGTACTTGAGACTTCATCCGGTATAGTTGCACGAGGCGGGGTAGTAACAGCTGGCGGCACCGGAGCTGTTGCTGGTGGGGCTGCTGGTACAGGTGCTTCTACTACCGGTGGTGCAGCTTGCACTGTGGCAGGTTTTTCAGGCTTCGGTTTTGGCTCTTCTTTCGACCACTCCTTAAACCCGTGCCTCCACTGCACCTTTTCTGCCTTATATCCGCACAGCGGGCTAAGCAAACCACTCTTGCCGGTATCAGTTACCGCAACAGCAATTATATCTTTTAGAGAGAAACCATCCAGCACGGGTATTTCTTTGCGCAACTCTGCCTTCCCGCCCGATGTAACGTCCAGACGCCCCATGTTTACGCCCACCGGTTGCCCTTTTTGGGAGAACACTAAATAAACTGTGTATCTCACTTCCGGCTTTAAATCCTGCGCCCAAAGAGAGAGTTTGCCCTCGTTGCCCTTCACTTCTACCACTGCACGTCCCGTTGGGGTTTTGCCTTTATACTCGTAACCCTTTGCCTCTTCAAACAGGGGCATAAAAAATCTTGAATATGACATAAAAATAGCACCTCCGCATTTACTGCTACCAGTATATGCAGGGGTGCTTTTTTACAGAACTTAGTTAAACTCGTGGGCAAGCATATCCATATAAAGCACATCGATGTACTTTCCATTTTTGAAAACCCACTCGCGCCGGCGCCCCACATCTTTGAAGCCGATTTTTTTATAGCAAGCTATGCCCGCGTGGTTATCAGAATGCACAGACAGCATTATGTTGTGCAAATTCAATGCCTTAAACCCATATTCAAGAATCAGACAAACAGCCTCCGTGCCGTAGCCTTTATTGTGGTGCTCGGTTTCGCCTATCACAATGCCAAGAAACGCGTGACGGTTAAAGTGGTCAACATCATGCAGGCTAACGTGCCCAATTAATACATCGCCATCCGAAAGTACAATATCAAACCGATACCCTTGCAATTCAGAAACAAACTTTTTTGCACTTGCTGTGGTTACAAGATTATTGTGTCCACCATAAGTGTCGGCGATAAGCCTGTTGTTCATCCACTCGGCCCACTTGGTATAGCTCTCTGTTTCTTCGGGGTTGAAGGGTGATAGATATAACCGTTTGCCTGCTATTTTTCGGAAATATGGCATGGAAGCCTCCTTTTATTTATGGCACAAACCAATAAGAATTAAGCCCAGACAACTGCTGCATACTCCCCCTTGGCATCTGCCTCGCAGCATTATACACATTCATATAGTCCCCGCCGCCGCCAAGCAGCATTATCACCGCAAAAATAAACATCCCCGTACTATTTAGCCCCCAAAACGGCAACAACAGCCACACCACCAACGGCACAAGCCCCAACACTATATTCGGCAACAGCGACAAAAATATGTACCTTGCCTTTGTTATAGGCTTGGTGCAGATAACAAACAACGCGCCCTTATCCAGCGCAGTATACAACTCCACTTCGCTGTTTTTGCCAAAACACACCGCGTGCAAAAGCTCATGCACCAAAAGTGCAGGCAGTGAAATAATTGTCCATACAAAAAAGCCAACAATATCGAACTGCAAAATGATCCTTTGATGCAAAGCCAAAGATAATAAAAACACCAAAACAACCGGTACAAACGCAAGCATGGAAAATATCAAAGCCTTTTCCATTACCTTTTCCATTGTATCCGGTTCGTTAAACTTAACTGCATGTTCAGGCAAGTTGCCCTTTGGCAGATGGTCTATATCCGTAAATCTTCCTTTATATATTAACTTCATCCCACACCTCACCGCAATTCTGTCATCCTGAGCCACAGGCGAAGGATATGAAGCACTCTAAAGCCCTCAAAATGACGACATGGAGGATGTTTTGTCGTTTTGGGCAAAACCGCTCCACCCCGCCTTGGCACGGCCGCCGCCGCATGCCTCGGCACGGGCTTTGCCCGCATGCCCGTACGGCAGGTTTGTGGCTAAGTATAACATACAGGCCATTTAAATCTCAATTACCCTATCGCACACCGCAATGGAGCTTTCTCGGTGCGATACAATAATAACCGTTTTATCTGCGCCCATATCCGCTATCGCCTTTTGTACTATATCTTCACTGTTTTGGTCTAGCGCGCTTGTTGCCTCGTCAAATATGTAAACATCCGCATTGCGCAAAAACTGCCTTGCAAGTACAAGCCGCTGTTTTTGCCCGCCAGACAATTTTATCCCTCTTTCGCCAACTACAGTTTCAAATTTATCGGGCAGGCTTTCTATGAAATCCAATATATGTGCCCTTTTGCAAGCCTCCCGCATTTGGGTTTGTGTTGCGTTTGCATCTGCATATAACAAATTTCCCGCTATGGTATCGTTAAAAAGGGTGTTTTCTTGCATGACAAACCCTATTTTGCCGCTAAAGCGCATAAAACCTGTACTTGGCCGCAACATTCCAGCTATAAGTTTTAACATGGTTGTCTTTCCTGCTCCACTTTTACCTGCTATAGCAACCTTTTCCCCCTCGTTTATTGTGAAGCTGATGATGTTGCTTATCACGTTTTCGCTATTATACGCAAAACTAACATTTTCAAACTCAATACCGCAACTTTCCGCTGCCAATGCCTCTTCTCGTTGCGGCTGATACTCCATTTCTTCAAGCAACCTATCACTTTGCGGTGTGCCGGACACCAAATCCGCATCTGTTTCGGACACACTTTGCATATTCGCAGCAAAAAGCGCATGATACTGCATAAACACAAGAAGCCCAGCAATGCCAAGCTGCCCCCGCATTATCATAATGCCGCCCAAAAAGTACAGCGCAAACTTCATAAGAAATTCTTCCTTGATTTTGGGCACCACAAGCACGCGAAATGTCCAGTAGTTAATCCATATACCAAAATTAATAGCAAATATGCGGATGAATTCTTCAAATGTACGCTCTTCGTGTTTAAGCAGGTTCAATGCCTTTATCTCCCGCCACCCCTGCATGGACGAATGTAGCCATTCTGTCGTTTTTTTGATTATTTTGGCGGCTGGCGTTTTGCACTACAGCCTCTTTTTTAGCAACCGCATAGTCTATTACTATGGTTGCCGGTATAGAAATTACGGCAAACAAAGCAAGCCGCCATTCGATAAACAGCAACAACACAGTTGCAACAACAAGTGTAAACAACGAAATAATGTAATCCACAGATTGCGATGTGAAATATTTTTCTATGCAAACCGTATCATCTTCCATTCTGGTTTTCATGTAGCCGGAATCTATCGTGTCGTATTCTGCAAATTCGCGTTTAAAGTAGCTATCAAGTATTTTTGCTTTAACCCCAAGCGTCACATGGTTAATTAACTTGTCATTGCAATACACAACTGCATACGAAAATACAGCGTTTAACAAGTAAACGGCAACATAGCCCAACACAATCCACAACATTACATAAAACCTGCCGCTCATTATCACCTGCTCTATAAATTGGCTAAACAATAGCGGCGTGGCAAACGCAAGCAGTGCAATAAATATCTTAAATACAAAGCTCAAATAAAAATGAACCCTACACTTTTCGCTGAACGACAGCAGCATTTTTAGCATTCTAAAACGGTACGTCATTCGTTTATACATGTGCCTCCTCCCCCTTTTGTTTTTTTTGGCACCACCGATTTTCAAGTGTAACAACCCTATCGCACAGCATTACAGCACTTTGACGGTGCGTTATTACAATTGCCGTGCGCCCCTTTAAAACACGCTGCCATTCGTTATGAATTTGCGCTTCCGTTTCGCTATCCAGCGCGCTTGTAGCTTCATCAAACACGATTATCTTCGGATTTTTCAGATAAATACGTGCAATAGCTATCCGTTGTTTCTGCCCGCCGGATTACCCAGCAGCAAGTTTTCTTTTATTGTGCCGGCAAACAGCAAAATATCTTGCGAAACCACGCCTATGTTTTGTCGTAACGACTCCAATGTGCAGCTCTTTACGTTCTGCTTGTCGATAAAGATATTTCCCTGGAAATTTTCGTAGAACCCGATTAAAAGATGCGAAACTGTCGTTTTGCCGCAACCGCTTTCGCCACAAAGCGCAATTTTCTCACCGGGGTTTATGTGCAGGCTGAAATCTTCTAAAACGCTTTTGTCATCGTCGTAGGCAAAAGATACTCCATCAAAAACTACTTCACCTTCTGTTACATTCAAAGTATCTTTACCCTGCCAACTTTCCTCGGTGGGTTTGTTCATTACATCGTATATGCGCTGGATGTAACCCACCCTGCTTTGCGCATCCAAATAGGACTCGCTTATGCGGCTCATTCCATTGCTTAGCATGGTAAAAAAACTAAGCACCACTGTTAACAGCCCTATGGTCATTTGCTCTTGTTGCACAAAAAACGCCGCCAAAATAAATATCAACATTTGCACCACCAGTTTTGCACCGTTCATTATATTGGTGGCGGTAACGGTGGATAGTGCGGATTTTTCCTTCACTTTAAATATGTTTTGATGGAAAACATTAAATTTATCAAACACTCTGCCCTGGGAATTTAAAAGCCTGAGGTCACGCACCGCAGTAAATACTTCAAATATAAACCCGGCATACAAACCATAGCTTTCTTGCCCGGCATTGGAATACGCTCTTATACGGTTGCCGTATTTTGTGTTGATAAAAACCGACAATGGCACGGCAACAAGCATAAATGCCCCTACCCACGGGTTAATAATAAACAAGTAAACGGTAACAAGAATCAACAACAAGATTCCATTTGTCATATGTATCACATTGCGTACAACAAAATGCATACACTCGCTGGTATGCTGCTGTACAATAGTTACCATATCACCAGATTTAGCATCAGAAAGCACCGCCGCCTTTAATTTGTGGATATGCCGGAACACATCTTTTTGAATGCCAAATACATACTGGCTCATCAGATGTTGATGCTGTGCATAAATAAGAAAATACAAAACGCACGAAAACACAGACATAACCACAAAAATAAAACTAAGCCGCAAAAATAATGCCATATCCTGCCCGTGTACAATCGCGTCCACCAGCACGCCAAACATAATGGGCATCAAAATGGCAAGCAGCGTATCAAAAAACCAGCCTATATAAAAACGGATAAAATGCTTGCGATACGGGCGGATGTATTTCACAAGAAACTTTATCGCAGAAAAATAATTCAATCTCATGTGCCCCGCCCTGCCCTTGTTAAAATCACACGCAAAAGTGTTGCTGCGCCATAGTCGGTTTCTATGTAAGTTGTAAGCGTAAGATACAAAAACACGGCTATGCTAAGTATCAGCACGCTGTAAAATATTATTGGGCTTTTGACCAAATACTTTGTGTAATTGGTGTAGAATCTGTTTTCTTCCATGACGCACCTCGCGATAAAATTTGGTTATAGCCGGAAAATATATTGAAGAACTTTATCTATTACGCTACCTTAAATCCATTCAACCAAGAAAGTGGGATTTTTCATGAACATAGTTCCCCAAGATAAATTAAAGAACATTGCGCCGCTATATAGCGGATGGGACGAAGTGGTTATACTGTCATGCTTGCAAGGCCATACGGGACAGGCCTGGGCAGATAACGCAGACGCGCCAACGGTTGCAAGAATCGAGTCATTAGGGTTTTGCTTTGTCAGCGGAAACGCGGACTCTCCGCAAGCACGAGAACTTCTGCATCAGATTCCGGTAGGGCTTGAACTGCAATTTAACAGCAAAACGTGGCACAAACTCGTTAAAGAAGAGATGGACGATAGAACATATAAATTCACACGCTACAAATTTAAAAGAGATTCCAGTCTATTTGATAAAGAAAAACTGCGTTCATACACCCAAGCATTACCCGAAGGATATGTGTTGGCACCAATAGATGAGGTAATGTTCAAACATCTACCAACATTTGACTGGGCAGATTGCCATTGCGCACAGTTTTCTTCCTATGAAGAATTTCAAGAGCACGGGCTTGGCTTTGTTGTGCTGTTTAACAACGAGCCTATTTGTGCTGCATCACCATACACATACTGCAATGGAATTATAGATGTGCAAATAGATACCGCAGAGCATCACCGCCAAAAAGGAATAGCAACAGCTTGTGCTGCCCGCTTAATCTTAAAATGTCTCGATAGAGGGATATTCCCAAGCTGGAATGCAGATTGTGACGAATCACGCCATCTAGCGGAAAAGCTAGGCTACCAGATTGAAAAAGAGTGCAAGTGTTATGAGATGCTTGTTAAGAAGAAAGAAGTATTATTTCTCCTGCTGAACAATTGGGCGGATTGGGAGGCAGGGCATGCAATGGCTGGAATAGGCTTCTCCGAACAGTATATTCCCAAAACAATCAGCATCGATAAGCAACCCAAGGTTTCCATAGGCAGCATAAGAGCCGAGATTGATTACACTGTAGACGAATATCAAAACTTCGATAATCTTGCTATGATCGTTTTGGTTGGAAGTTTTTCATGGCGCAAAAACCATTACGATGAAATTGCCGAGTTGGTAAAGAAGGCTAATAATACTGATATTCCCGTTGCCGCTATTTGCGGAGCAACAGTTTTCTTAGCTAAACACGGCTTTCTTAATGACGTGAAACACACCAGCAATAGCTTGGAGTTTTTCAAAGAAAGGCTTGCAAATGAAGAGGCTTACAAAGGGTGGGAACATTTTTCACTTGCGCAAGCTATCAACGATGGCGGCTTTATTACCGCAAACGAAACCGCAGCGCTGGAGTTTGCCCGTGAGATTATGCTCACTTTAGAAACAGATTCGGCTGATGAAATAAATGCGTGGTACAAAAAGCACAAGCATGGTTTGGCCAAAGCATGAGCCAATATAAGCCGCCGTTTACCATAACGGATAAAATCCATCGCCTAAAATCACAGATTATCAAGAATGAAAAAAGTGTAAAGATACACATACATGCCACAAAGCAAATGCTTCACAATGCGCACTTACATTCTGTTCATTCAACTCTTGCCATAGAAAATATCTCGCTAACATTAGAAGAAGTAGCGGATATAATCGATGGCAATTATGTGCCGTGCACACCAAACGAAATACGTGCGGTAAAGAATGCATACGAGGCATACAATCTGCTAAACCCATACCATCCGCCAAACCCTTACAGCACCGCCGACATGCTGCATATCCACCGCACGTTTTGCTTTAACACCGCAAAGTTTGTGCCACGCCAAGTAGATAATTTGCTGGAGTGGGTAAAAACGTCCGACGAACATCCGCTTATTAAAAGCAGCGCGTTCCACTATGAAATTATGTCCCTCCGCCCCTTTAGCATTGGCAATGGACTTGTTGCGCGATTGTGGCAACTACTACTGCTTTACAAGTGGAGCATGCCATTAGGGATGCCATTGGCAAGCGCTATTTGTAAACGCAAACAAGAATATTTCGGTACACTAGCTATTCCCAACAAGGCCACCGGCTCTACAAAATTTATAGAGTACATGCTGCAAGCAATAAAAGATGCTGTGTTGCAATATGATAAACAATATCTAACGTTGTAAACAATGAACTACCTCCAAAGTTTTGCTATACTATTATTAAGCAATAAACAGCATCGAACAAATGTTTTGTCGTTTTGGTTGGAAGCTTACGAGCGCCGCAAACATCCCGTTTGCGGCGTTTTTTTAACAAGTAGAATTTTATTGAATTATCCTGTCGCATATTGTAATATATTTAAATAATAAGACAAAATAGCAGGATGTGAAGACAATTGCAGGGCGAAATAAAAATAGTATACTCCGAA
>Ga0123355_10000198_pt1 | contig 74850 bp, 70 predicted proteins | sample TergutEmb28metaG_3_FD_89872 | JGI IMG/M metagenome (GOLD analysis project Ga0123355, IMG submission 89872) | Embiratermes neotenicus P1 segment gut microbial communities from Petit-Saut dam, French Guiana - Emb289 P1 | ecosystem: Host-associated > Arthropoda: Insects > Digestive system > Gut ...
CTGACCACTGAAAACTAAATACAATGAAAGCAATAATACGCTGGACATTTTTATTAATCAATTTCATTTGTATCCTTTGCGCGTTAATCGCATTTTGGGGCAGTACGCTTAGTCCCGAAAAATTCCTGCTTCCGGCGTATCTCATACTCGTTTTGCCCATTATACTTTTTGCAAATATCGCGTTTATTGTGATTTGGGCGGTTTTTCGCAAATGGTATTTTGTTTTTTCGCTCGCTTTGCTCGTGTTTTCGTATCCGAAAACGCAGGCGGTTTTTCCAATCAATTTCAGGTCGAACACAACAGAAATTTCCGAAGGAAGTTTCAGCATAATGACTTACAACACAAGGGCTTTCGGCAGAATGAAAGTTCACACAAAAGATTCGCCCAATCCCGTAATTCAATATATTTTGGACAACGACCCCGATATTTTTTGCATACAAGAATTTGTCGTTACCCGAAATCAGACCGAAGCGGATGTTGCCCGAATTTTCAGTCGCTATCCTTACCGACACGTTCATTTTCAAGGAAATAGATATTGGGGAATTGCCACATTTTCAAAATTTCCGATAATAAACAGAGGCGTTGTAGATATTCCAGCGCGTGTAAATTCGGCAATTTATTCGGATATTGTTATCGGTGCGGACACCATTCGCGTATTTAATATGCATCTGGAATCAAACCGCCTGACCGAAAGCGATAAAGCGATGCCGTTGGAGCTGCGAAACAACTTCGATATAGAAAATCTCACGCACGTAACACGACATTTGGCGCAAAAACTCGGAGCTGCGTACCGCGTTCGCGCACAACAAGCTGATATTCTTGCCCAATATATCCGCAATTCACCCCACAGCGTAATTGTGGCGGGCGATATGAACGATGTGCCTCTCTCCTACTCTTACACCACGATTCGAGGCAATATGAACGATGTTTTTGTGTCGCTCGGAAGCGGATTCGGCATAACTTTTTACGAAAATCTGTATAAATTTCGCATTGACTATATATTTTCTGACCAAAATTTTGTTCCTTTGTATTTCCGAAGGGACAGAGTTAAATATTCAGACCATTATCCGCTGACGGCGGTGTTTGAAATTCGTTGATTTCAAATTTCAAATTCTGTCTATCTGAAATTTAAACGCAATGAATTTGAAATCTGAAATCTGAAATCAATTAAATTAAAAAATATGAACATTCCAACAAATTTAAAGTACACAAAAGAACACGAATGGCTTCGCGTTGAAGACGACTGTGTGTATCTCGGAATAACCGATTATGCTCAAAAAGAATTGGGCGAAATCGTGTTTGTAGAAGTTGAAACCGTAGGTGAAACACTATCTGCCGGCGAAGTTTTCGGAACGATTGAAGCAGTGAAAACAGTTTCAGACCTTTATTTGCCGATAGACGGCGAAATTCTTGAATTTAACCAAGAACTGGAAGACGCGCCCGAACTGATAAACGACGACCCTTACGGCAAAGGCTGGATTATTAAAATCTCAGCAAGCGATATTTCGCAAGTGGAAAGTCTGCTTTTGGCAGAAGAATATGAGAAATTGTGTTGATTTTTTTAGAGTCTGTTTAAATTTTGTATAAAATTCCTCCGTAGGAGGAAAATATGAATAACCCCGAATACAATTCGGGGTTATTCATATTTAGCCCCTTTCGGGGCAAGCTAAATTTTAAACAGTTTCTAATTTAAAAATAATTTTATAATTGAATAAAAACAACAGAATGAAGCAGGTAAAATAAATCATTCGGAAGTAATAATTGGTTTTAGTATTTTCATCGCTGTTGCTGTGTGGTTTTTAACAATAGTATTCGTTGATAATAACTTTATTGCACGAGTTGGAAATGAAGTTGTTGGAATAATATCAGGATTAATATTTTTTTTGGTATGGGAAAAATACAAAATCAAGAAAGGAGCATTACAATGAAAGACAAGATTTCTGCAATGGCAATAATTAGTTTAATTTTATCACGAATATGTAGACATACAAGCAATACAAGAGCGTATTCATAATCGCGAAACAAATTTCCTGCTGACACAATCAGTATAAATATTGACATTGAAAATGGAATTGATAGTGTTCAAAAACAAAATGAGCGCGACAGTATCCTTGAAACAATAATTGAAATGAGCAAAGAGTTGAACGAGAAAGAATTGGATAAATTAAAACAGCAACTATTCGTCTTGCCGAATTAAAAATTTGGTTATAAAAACTAATTGTTCAAACATAACAGGTTTTGAAAACCTGTTATGTTTTTTTAGACCCTAAATCAAGATTTTTTTCGTATCTTTGCGGTAGATTTTATTCACAATTTATGACCCCAAAAGTAAGTATAATAATGGGAAGCGATTCCGACTTGCCGATAATGCGCGAAGCAGCGGATATGCTCGAAAAATTTGAAATTCCTTACGAAATAACTATCGTTTCGGCACACCGAACGCCCGACCGACTTTTTGAATACGCAAAAACCGCTCGTGAACGCGGTTTTGGTGTGATTATCGCAGGCGCAGGTGGTGCGGCACACTTGCCCGGAATGGTGGCTTCGATTACCACTTTGCCGGTTGTGGGCGTTCCTGTTCAGACAAAATCGCTCGGCGGTGTGGATTCGCTGTATTCAATTGTGCAAATGCCGCCCGGAATTCCTGTGGCGACAGTCGCAATCAACGGCGCGAAAAATGCCGCGATATTGGCGGTTTCGATGCTGTCAATTCACGATACGAGCATTGCCGAAAAATTGTCGCACTACAAAACGGAACTTGTTGATTTTGTGCAAGAAAAAATTGAACGATTGGAAAATATTGGATATAAAGAATGTTAAATTGCCCTTTCAGGACGCAAAAATGGAATAAATTTATCAACCCAAGGCGTTGCCGTTGGGCTGAATTAAATTGGGCTTTCAGCCCGAAAACAAATTTTTAGAAAAAATGCAACTACACTCTACACTCTGCACTCTGCACTCTAAAAAACTCGGAATTATCGGTGGCGGACAACTTGGCAAAATGATGATTTTGGAAGCCAAACGTCTTGGATTTTATGTTATTACGCTCGACCCTGCGCAAGATTGTCCTTCGCACAGCATTAGCGACGAACATATTGTTGCTGAGTTTGACGATGCGCAAGCGTATATTGAACTCGCAAACAAAGCCGACGTGATTACTTACGAATTTGAGCATATTCACGCGCAAGTTTTGGAAAATTTGGAGCAAAAAGGTCATACGATTTACCCGTCGGTGACGAGTCTCAAAATTATTCAGAATAAATTTTCGCAAAATACGATGCTTCAAAAACACGGTATTCCGATACCGCGATTTGCGCTTGCAGACAGCGTTGAAGCAATCCGAAAATTGGGCGAAAAAGAAAATTTCGGCTATCCGCTTATGCTCAAAACCACGCTCGGCGGTTATGACGGAAAAGGCAACGCGTTGATACGCAATGAATCAGAAGTTGAGGAAGCATTCCGACTTCTAGGCAACGGCGCGAAAGAATTAATGGCAGAGGAATTTGTTGATTTTGAAAAAGAAATTTCGATTATTGCTTGTCGTGGAATTGACGGTAGCCGCGTGATTTACCCCGCTGCCGAAAACAGCCACAGTAACAGCATTTTAGATACGACGATTGTTCCTGCAAGAATTCCGCAACATTCCATTGAAAAAGCAACGGAAATTGCCAATCGCGTAATGGAAATTTTTGAAGGTGTCGGTACATTTTGCGTTGAAATGTTTGTTACAAAAAACGGCGAAGTGTCTGTAAATGAAGTCGCTCCGCGACCGCACAATTCGGGACATTACACGATTGAAGGCTGTTTTGCCAATCAGTTTGAAAACCATATTCGTGCCATTGTCGGTTTGCCTTTCGGTTGCGTTGCGCTGAGACAACCAACTGTAATGGTCAATCTGCTCGGCGAAAGTGACGGCGAAACTCATTTACTCGGACTTAAAGAGGCATATTCAGACCCGAATATTCACGTACATTTTTACGGAAAATCGGAATCGAAAATCGGCAGAAAAATGGGACATTTTACCGTAATCGACAATACGGTCGAAAGTGTGCTTGAACGCGCCGAAAAAGCACGAAAAATTGTGAAAGTTGTGGGAATCACAGCTTGAAATTTTTTTTGTAATATTTCGAGCCATCTCTAAACAATTTCGTACCTTTGCGGCGAATTTGTAATTAACTATCAAGCAAAAAATTATTATGAAAAAAGTATTTTTATTTTTGGTTGTTGCAGGATTTGTATTTGCAAGCTGCGGCAGAAGAGCTTCCTCTGAGCAGGAAACTTGTGTTAAAGATATTAGATGTTGTTCACCGGAGGTTTTCGTAATTGAGGAAGAAATTATTGCATTCGATGACGAAAATCACGTTGAATAACTGTCTGAAACTATTCGCCATAAACTTTTAAAAGTTTGTGGCGAATATAAAGTTTGAATTTTTTATTTTAACATTATATGCAAACTATTGACAATTTTAATTTTGTCGGTAAAAAAGCGTTCGTTCGAGTGGACTTCAATGTGCCGCTTGACGAAAATTTTAATATTACCGACGACACGCGCATTCGCGGTGCATTGCCAACGCTGAAAAAAATCTTAGCCGACGGCGGAAGTCCAATCATTGCTTCGCATATGGGACGTCCGAAGAAAAATCCGGACACGAAATTTTCGTTAAAATCAATACTTCTGCGCATTTCGGAATTATTGGGCGTTGAAGTAAAATTTGCTTCCGATTGCGTTGGAACAGAAGCTTTTGAATTGGCTGCTTCGTTGAAACCGGGCGAAGCTTTATTGCTTGAAAACCTGCGTTTTTACGCGGAGGAAGAAGGCAAAGCACGCGGATTAGCCGAAGATGCAACCGACGAAGAAAAAGCTGCTGCAAAAAAAGCAATTAAAGAAAGTCAAAAAGAATTTACCAAAAAATTGGCTTCGCTGGCAGATTGTTATGTAAATGATGCTTTCGGAACGGCGCATCGCGCACACGCCTCTACAGCTTTGATTGCCGATTATTTTGATGCGGACAATAAAATGTTCGGATATTTGATGGAAAAGGAAGTGAGTGCCGTGCAAAAAGTAATGTCAGATATTGCTCGACCATTTACTGCGATTATGGGCGGTTCGAAAGTTTCGTCGAAAATTGAAATTATTGAAAATTTGCTCACAAAAGTTGACAATCTGATAATTGCCGGCGGAATGACTTATACATTTGTAAAGGCATTGGGCGGAAAAATCGGCAACTCAATTTGCGAAAACGACAAATTGGAACTTGCGTTGGAATTGCTGGAAAAAGCAAAGAAAAACGGCGTAAATTTGGTTTTAGCAACCGATGCCAAAATTGCCGACAAGTTCAGCAACGATGCCAACACACAGTTTGCTGTGTCGGGCGAAATACCCGACAATTGGGAAGGTATGGACATTGGTCCGGAAGCAAAAAAGAAATTTGCCGAAGTGATAAAAGCGTCAAAAACAATTCTTTGGAATGGTCCGACCGGTGTATTTGAGTTTGACAATTTCGCGCACGGCACTCGCGCTGTGGGCGAAGCCGTAGTTGAAGCAACTCAGAGCGGCGCATTCTCGTTAGTTGGCGGCGGCGACTCGGTTGCAGCTGTAAATAAATTCGGTATTGCAGATAAAGTATCGTACGTTTCGACAGGCGGCGGCGCATTACTCGAAGCTATCGAAGGACGAACATTGCCCGGAATTGCTGCTATTCGCGGTTATTAAAGCGGAATGATTTATATAATATTTAAATTTTCCGCCCTTGTTTTATTACGTTTATTTGTCTTAGTGATAAGCGATTGTACGATGATTTAATTCTGCATTGAAATTTATTTTTGCACCTAATGCATCAAAAACTTTCAGTATAGTTGTAAATTTGGCGTCGGTTACGCTGTTTTCAATTTTAGAAATCTGCGCTTTTTTAACACCTACAAGTTCACCCAATTCTTCTTGTGTTAGTCTGCGCTCTTGCCGTGCTTGCCTGATAGTTTGTCCTAACAAATCAAGGCGAAGTTCATTTTCAAACTCATCACGTTTTTTTGTTCCTTTTTTGCCGATGTATTGGTCGGTCAATTCTTCTAAACTATATATTTTCATTGTTTACTTGTTTTTTCGTTAAAATACTTTGTTCTTAAATTTTACGGCTCTCTCTTATTTCATTATCCAAATCATTCCCAATTGCACTCCATTAATAGCTTTTCGCTCGGCTGGAAAGCGATTACAGACAAGCTGTTCCATTGAATATCGCAACTGCAAACGACCTTCTGTTTTATCATTAGAAAATATAGGATATGAGCAAGCTATGTCAAGTTTTGGATGAAAACGCTGCGTAAAAAAAGTAAATGTGTTTGGAGTTAATACGTGTGTCAGATTTTCAAAAAAAGTGGGTTGAAACAAAGTTCCCGAACGAAAACCGAACAAGAGAACAGGCATTGAAAAGCGAAATTGAAAATTAAATTTGTCCAAACTGTAATCGCCCAAAAGATAAACAAAAGGCGACAAAAACCATTGTCCAAAACCATTATTCGCCGTTCCGCGAATAAAATACGAATAATATACATTCGTATCGAACAACAAACCACCGCCGGCGTGAAAATTGAAATTCCTGCTTTCTGCCGATAAGTTTTTGAGCCAAAAAATACCGACATCCAAGTCAGTTCTCAAAGCATTGTAGTTGCTTGCTCGCCAGCTGCTTAGATTAGAAAAAACCAATTCTGTAAAATAGCCGAACGACAGATTTTCGTTTGATTTGAAACGACTTTTCTGCCAATAGTCAAGCGTATAATGCGCTCCGCTTATGCCCGACGGCATCACGCCCGAATGGTTGTATTTTATTTGTCCGATGCCAAAATTTAGCTCACGTACTCTGTTTTGAGCCGATAAACAAAAAACAGTTAGGCACAAGAGCATTGTTAATTTTTGTTTCATTGTTTTATAAAAAATGATTTGCAAATATACGATTTTTCAGCGTAATTGTACCAACAAACTGATTTTCACTTTGCCCAACAAAACAATCTTAGTAGCAACAGATTACAGTAAAAACACAACCTTATTCCCTTATTTTGATAAAAGCAATAAGGTAATAAGATTGTGGAGTGTTAATTGCATTTTCAGCTACTAATTGCGTTTTTCTAATCTATTATCGTAATTTCTCTTACCATAATAAATGGTAAAACAGCTTGCGATGCAGCAACAATGCGATATGCTTCTTCTTTTCCGTGTTCATTTACAAAATCTTCAATAATTTCGATATTTCCGCGAACAAGAAGAAGGTTTGCAATAGCGCCTTGTGGAATTCTGTCGAAAAGACGATTGTCAAGAATTGTCCGACCGTTGTCCTCAGTAATGATATCAACATTTATCACATACTCACCGTAATGCTTGCCGAAAATATCGCCGCCATTCCATTCTACGGCAACTACCAAGCCGTTTTCATTATTCGGGTCGGCGTTCCATTCTAAGATAAAGTTTCTGTAAAAACAATAAGGTAACAAATCTTGCGTGGTTTCTACTCTTGGCGAAAGAATTTGCACCAATTCAGGCACATACATAGTAACTTCTCTGCTATCGTTAGAATTTCCACTACGAAGCGCATTGCTTGCGCCATCTTCGTCATTAGCACTTGTGCTCGAAAGCGAAAAATTAACCGTATTGCCAAAGAGCGGATTACCGCCTGCTCTCATGCTTCTTAATTGCTGTGTTCCACGCTGATTTTTAACATCCTGCGCGTCAATTCCGTTGATTGTGAAGCTCAAACTGTTAGTGCTTGTGCTTTGAACGCTCTGTAAATTTACGTTATTTTCGGCAACACTTCTTCTTACATCGAATACAGAAAATTGTTCGCTGGCAATAGAATTATGCAGATGCGAAAAATATCCAATCATGTTTGCATCAAAGCGCAACATTTTAGCGTATTTGGTTTCACCACTGAAAAGAAATGTTGGTCTTGCCTCATTTTCTGTGACCACAGAAGTAACGGTGTCGCGTGTTGGTCTCTCTACTGTTTCGTTTGTACAGCCAAAAAGCAATAGTTGGCTTGCTATAAATAATGTGAAATATATTCGTGTCATATTTTTTAGTTTTTAATTTGTTTAACAATAATTATCTGAACATCATCGAATTAAAAGTTGCTTCTGTGGCATATACTTTTAAAACGCCTGCTCTTACGTCTGTTTGTATGGCATCTATCATTAATACATTATCCTGCATAATGAGTCTATCATTTGATGTCATCACCAACTGTTCCGTAAAACGGCTATCATCAACAATAAACACCGTACCGCCGGGAAGTTCATCGCCTCTACGTGGCGGAGGAGGAAGTTCTGAGCCTCTGCCACCACCGACAATACCACTAGGTACTCTACCACTACCAGGTTCTCTGCTACTACTACCACCAGGTACTCTACCACCGCCGACATCATTATCTCTGTCCGGGCTGTCAGGTCTGACAGCTTGAACCCTCACTCTGACATGCACGCCATCACTATCCAATCCGCCCGCATTAATTTCCAACGGTACATTTGTGCCTGTCCCGACAATGTTATCAGCAGTAAACTCCGTACCAACTGTACTCCAAGTCCAAATAATTCTTCCTGTCTGATTATCACTTGCTCTGCGAAATATACCCGAAGCTATTACTACATCCATAGTTTGAGCCCTAAGTAACTCATTACTGCCACAAAAATAAACACCGGCTCTGAATCTGTCTGGCCACAAGTTAGGGTCAGATGTGTCACGATACTCAAAAGTCCTACTTGCAAAATGATGGTTTACCGTTGCAGTGATGTAAGAATCGTGAATACCGCTCGGAAAGCTTGGCTTGGTAAACACTTCATAAAAATTCCGAAATACCGTATTTGGCATTGGACCTGCTCCCGACCAACCACCGTGCGCATCCTGTGTGTTGTAGAAGTCGTAAGGAGGAGTTCTAAGTGTTATGGGATGAAAGTTTACCGTACCAAATGTCCAATCGTGTACAATGAGGTCTGGGTTACAACTTGCCAAAATGGCACACAGCATTGAAACGCCGAATAAATGTTTTAATTTTCTCATACTTTTTGTTTTTAAATTGTGAATAAATTTGTTGATTAAAAAATTATGCGACAAAAATACAACGAAGAGCTTTTGTAGTGCAAATAAACTCGGTTGTAAAACACAACTGTTCAGTTGTATTTTACGACCAATAAAATTCGTATCTTTGCACTGAGAATGAATTAAAAATCGGCTTGAAAAGTCACATTATAAAATTTGTAATTTACAAAAACAATGAAAAAATTATTTCTCTACCTGTCCGCTTTCTTCTTTTTTTATTCTTGCGACAATATCATAGAAGAAAATATACCTGCTAACGTTTTTGACGTTTTCTGGCGAACGATGGATGAAAACTACATTTTTTTCAAGGAAAAGGGCGTTGACTGGGATTCTATTTATAATGTTTATGCACCTAAAGCACGAGCGATAAGAAACGACAAAGAATTATTTGACGTTTTTGGCAGTATTCTACCTCTTTTTCAAGATGGGCATTTAATCATTGAAAACGAAACAAATTTAATTTTTAGTTTTTCGAGAGAATACAGAATTCCCATAAGCCATGATGTAGATAAATTGATTGCAACCGGTTTCGAAATAAAACACTCTGAGGGGACGCTTTTGGTATTGGAAAACAGAGAAAAGCGCACTGCCTATTTCAAGATTAATAGTTTTCGGCATGATAATGCTCCAATGAATCAACTGAAGTTTTTTTTGAGATCTTTGGATTTTAGCAACGGTTTAATTATAGACTTGTCGGATAATGTCGGTGGCTCTCTTTTAAATGTCCAAAATTTTGTTTCGGCGTTTTTTACAGGCAGAAAAGTTATACATCACATGCAAGGAAAAACTGGCAGAGGGCGTAACGATTTCGGTGATAAAATCCCCGTATCAATACAAGGGAAAGGTTATGTTCCCGATAATGTACCTGTAATAATACTGACAAGCAACGCCACTTACAGCGCGGGCAATGTTGTGGTTTATATACTTACCGACTTGCGAAATTGCACTGTTATAGGCAGAGCTACAAGCGGTGGCGGAGGGTCACCTCGCACAGTACTTTTACCTAATGGTTGGTTGTTTACCCTTCCCACTATCAAAGTTTTCAGTCCATCGGGCAGAAATACGGAGTTTATGTTTGAAGCAGATATACACGTTGAAACAGAGGCTACTTGGGAGTTTCGGGATGCTATGCATGCTGCTGTTTTGGAGTATTTAGAAAGTTTGCAGAGATAGAAAAAAGATTTTCAGTAGAGCGTCATTCCGCGTCAAGTCGCAATGACGGATATATTTAGTTTTTCCCTTTCAACACTTCAATTTGTTCATTTTTTTCTTTTATTATTCGTTCATAAAGCTCTACAACTTTATCTATCGGATTAAAAATAGGTTGATAAGCAATAGAATTATCGTCAAATGAATTTGAAATTATATTAACAACACCTTTTTCATCAAAATTCTTGATAGCTTCAACCGAAACCTTTAACACATCGGCTATTTTTGCAAGTAAGTCGTCTTCTATTTCAGTTTTCTGTTCCAACTTTGAAAAACCTTGCTGCGACATATTCAAAGCAACAGCCAAAGTATCTTGCTTTACTCCAAGTATTTCACGCATACGCCTTACATTATACCCGTGAGAATTTTTTATTGATGTTGTTTTTGTTTCCATATGTTATATAGAAAAAAATAGTTTTCAGTCTTTATTCGATAAAGCTACAAAGGTATAAATAATTTTTAATTTTAGAAAATAATGGCAAAATAAAAAATTGTCGGTTGTTTTCTTGCTCATATCCGATTTTTTTTTTATATCTTTGCAAATGAATTTGTGAAAGAGCAGAACAATATGAATAAAGCAAAAAAAGTCTTATTTATTTCGCAAGAAATATATCCTTATTTGCCCGAAACGGCGATGTCGCATATGGGCAGATTTCTCCCGCAATCGGTTCAGGAGCGCGGACGTGAAACACGTACTTTTATGCCGAAATTCGGTCTTATCAACGAACGTCGAAACCAGCTTCACGAAGTAATTCGCCTTTCGGGAATGAACTTGATAATTGATGATACCGACCATCCGCTGATTATAAAAGTGGCTTCTATTCAATCGGCTCGTTTACAAGTTTATTTTATTGATAATGAGGATTATTTCAAGCGCAAACACCTCGTTCACGACGAAAGTGGTGAGGAATTTGAGGACAACGATGAGCGAATTATTTTTTATGTGCGTGGTGTGTTGGAAACGGTCAAAAAATTGCGTTGGTCGCCCGATATTATTCATTGTCAAGGTTGGATGACGGCATTAGCGCCTTTATACATCAAAAAAGCGTACGAAGACGACCCATTTTTCAAAAAATCGAAAATAGTATATTCCGTTTTCGACGACGATTTCAAAAATCCACTGCGCGAATCATTCAAAGAAAAAATGTTAGTCGAAGGTGTTGAGCCGGCGCATTTAAACGGTTTTAAAGAATCGCCGGCTGATTTTGTATCGCTCTCGAAATTGGCGATTGATTTTTCCGACGGAGTAATTCAGGCAAGTCCCGAAGTAAACCAAGCGGTGATTGATTATGCCAATACGAAAAGCAAAAAAATCTTGTCGTATCAACCGCTCGATAATTATGCCGATGCATATGTCAATTTTTACGACCATTTATTTGAAACGATTTAGTACTCACACCGATTATTCTGATTAACAAACAAGCTCTATGAAATCATTTCATTATTTCGTTTTTTTCTCGATAATTTCCCTGTTTATTTTTTCGTGCAATAGCGAATACGACGATATGGGTTCGAGTATTCAGCCCGAAGGCGATAAAATAACAGTTAGAACCGATACTTTTCATCTTACAACAAAAAATCTTTTTATCGACAGTATTCATCATCGCCCCGATTTGGATTCGTTACTGCTGGGAACTTTTTTCAACAAACGATACGGAACAACTCATGCTGATATTTTGGCACGGTTTGAAGCTCCTTTTACTGGGTCAGGATTTCGTTTTCCAGCAAATGCAAAACCGGATTCTGCTTTTTTAATTCTTTCGTACAGAAGTTGGTTTGGCTCGCCAAATTCGGCGATATCGATAAGGGCTTACAAAATGAATAGCGGAAGAATTTTAGATTTTTACGAGCCTTATTATACAAATGCAAATCCATTTAATTTTGTTAATGTTGACAATCAAATCCTAATCAGTGATACAGTATTGGCAACAGGCGATGCATCGCAAATTATTAGAATGAGATTGACCGAGGAGTTTAGAGACAGTCTTTTTAGACTTTCGAAAGATTTTCAAACAGAAAGAGAATTTTTCAGAAGATTTGGTGGAATGTATATCACTTCGCAGCTTGGCGATGCAACGATGCTTCATTTGAGGGCAATCAGCATGGTTTTGTTTTATCATTACAGTACAACAATAGCAGGAAGAGATACAACTTTGTCAAACTCGGTAAATTATGTTGTAAACAAAGTTGCGATAAATCGCTTTACGCATCCCGATGCAGACAGAATAAGAAAGTATTTGGATGCTGAGGAAAACAGACACATAAATCAGATTTCGTCGCCTGCAAAAGTGTACACTCAGGTAAATATTCCGCTGCGCGAGATGGTGAAGCAAATGCAAAATTCAATCGGCGATGATAAACGTTTGGCTGTAAACAGTGCGATAGTTCGAGTAGAAGCGGTAAGAGAAGAAACAGACGATACACCAAACTCGAGTGCTTATTCAATTCCCATTCCTCATAACGTACTGTTAATGCCAAAAGGAGAGTTGAACAATTTTTTTAGACAAGAACGCTTACCAAACGACAGCGTTGTTTTTTCAGGCTTCAGCAGCTCCGATTTATCTTACACTTTCAATATCGCAAGTTATATCGACAGGGAAATAAGACGAGTCAGACAAGGAAATGTCACAGATGGATATGCACTCAATTTTGACAACCTCGCTGATACGATGAAGATGGTATTAGTTCCGGTTAGAATTACAACAACTGCAGGTATGGGCGGTGCAACAATTTCGTCCGTAAGACAGCAAATTTTGATGAGCGGAGTTACCATCCGAAGCGGAAATGACCCCGAAAGACCAATGACAATAAGTTTGCTGTACAGTGGATTTTAGAAACAATTTTTACAAACAAAATAACTCAAACTTAAAAAACAAAATGAAATTTAGCAGTAAAAAAATTCCATTCGCTGTAATGGTTGTGTCGGCAATTATGTTGCTGTCAAGTTGCGGTGCCGGTAGTCAGCGCCAAGAAGTACGTTCGGAAGGTCCGGATTGGGCGCAATTTCTCGGACCAAACAGAAACAGTACATCGCCTCAAACAGGTTTATTGAGAAGTTGGCCCGAAGGCGGTCCCGAAATACTTTGGGAGGTAGAAGTCGGCAGAGGTTTCGGCGCACCTGTGGTCAAAAACGGCAGAGTATATTTGCTCGACCGCGATGATGAATACGGTGATATTATGCGCTGTTTCGACATTCGCACAGGCGAGGAACTTTGGCAATTTGCTTTCAATTCGCCCGGCGTACATCCTTTTCCCGGTTCGCGCACAGTTCCTATCGTTGACGACCGTCACATTTACGCCGTTGGTGCAAATGGTGATTTGCTTTGCATCGACATCAATACACAACAGTTGGTTTGGCAAAGAAATTTGTGGGCTGATTTTGGCGCAGCGGCACTTCCTGTTTGGGGAGTTTCACATTCGCCGGTTATTTATGGCGACCTACTTATCACAGTTACAGCTTCATACACACATCAATTAGCCGGTTTGGTTGCTTTGAATAAAAACACAGGCGAAACAGTTTGGCACGCTGAGGAACTTGGCAATGAAACCTATGTAAGTCCTAAAATCATCAACATTCACGGACAAAACCAAGTGATATTTACTACTTCGATGCTCAATGTTTCTAGATATTCGGATGTGCCGTTTACATTAGGAAATGTGATTGGACTAAATCCAAACACGGGCGAAATCCTTTGGCAATGGTCGGAATTTGCTTGTAGAATAGCCATTCCTTGTGCGACAGATGCAGGAAATAACAAATTGCTGATTACAGGCGGTTATGACCAAGGAGCAACAATGCTTCAAATAAACAGAAACGCAGACGGTGCGTTTTACACCGATGTAGTTTTTCATACAATGGATTTTGAAGACCAAACAAAATCACCGCTTTTCCACAACGGATATTTTTACGGAATGTTTCGCACAAACACGCGCCGTGAAGGACTTGTTGCTATGAATATGGCAGGTGAAATTATGTGGAGTACAGGTCGCAATCCTGATTTCGAGCGCGGAAGTATGATTCTTGCCGATGGACTGATTTTGGCAACAGACGGAATGAATACTTTGTATCTAATTGAGCCTTCGCCGATAGAATTCAAAATGATTTCGAGCGTAGAATTACCATTTACAGGAATGCAAAACTGGGCGCCTCTCGCACTTGCTAACGGCATACTTTTAGTTCGCGACCAAGAAAAAATGATTGCCCTAAGAGTTACAGAGTAAGAAATTGACAAATCAAATAAAAAAATCTTTCCAAGAATTTGGAAAGATTTTTTTGTGCGGATGAAGGGACTCGAACCCCCACGCCTTTCGGCACTAGATCCTAAGTCTAGCGCGGCTGCCAATTACGCCACATCCGCATTGGCTTGGTTTGCGGGTGCAAATGTACGATATTTTTTTTATTCACCAAAACTTTTTTTGATTTTACTGTCGTAATGTTTTTGTTAAACGTGATTTTTCGTTCAAAAATGCTCTGTCAATCAGATTTTCGTGCGATGCGCGTATCGGATTTATGTCAATTCCACCGCGCCGAGTATACATTGCCGAAACCATTAATTGTTCCGCTTCAAAAATATCCGAAAAACGCTTGTAAATCATCTCGACTACTTCCTCGTGAAAATGATTCTCCTCGCGAAAAGAAACTAAATACTGGATAATTGACTGAAAATCAAGCCTGTATTTTGTACTTATCCGCACAAAAAGGTCGCCCCAATCGGGCTGATTTGTTACACGACAATTAGAACGCAACAAATCCGTACAGAACGAATAATGCTGAATTTCTGACGTTTTTGTGCTTCGTAAAAGTTCGGGTGCTTCCTTGTAATGCTCAAAAATAATTTTTTCTTGTTCCGCTTGCGAAATATATTGATTGATATTTTTTATGTCGGAAAAAGGTGCGAGTTTTTTAGTGTCTTCATCGAAAAAAATAACCGAAACAGGAGTTTGCAAGACATTAGATAAATCGCTGGAAATAATTTCTCGCACTTTTTCAAGAGAAACCTCAACACCGACCTTAAAACGCTCCATATTGAACGAATTTAAGTAAAGTTTCAGCGATTTTGATTCAACTAAAAATTCACTTTCGGCACTGTAAATCAGTTTCATAACGCGCGAAACAGGCAAACCGTTTTTCGTCAGAAACGACAATTCGTAACAATTCCAAACATCAACGCCGACAAAAGGAAGATTTGAGTTGTCAATTCCGTATTTCACACGATTTTCGGCACGCGGAATACGAAACAACAAAGAAGCATCGTATCGGCTCGGCGTTTTTGTTTCTTTGCCTAATAATGAGTTGTTTATGTTGAAGTTTGTTTCCATATTTTTTTCCACAGGTTAAAACCTGTGGTTATTAAAATACGGCTCTTCGAGCCGGTTATTTTTTTGTTATCTTCTTCGTCTGTTGAACAAATAACTCAATCCGACATTCAGAAAATCGTGATTATCTATTCTGTCGTAAGTCAGTCGGTAATAGATGTTTCTGTTGATACGACCGTGAATATAAGCAGAATAAGTAAAATAATCAAAATAATATCCAACAGAAGCACCAAAATATGTATTGAAATTAGAAAGTGTCCCTTGAAATCCAACGGTTGCGCCCCAATTACTAAAGTCATTCAAGGTTTGATAGCCTGTTTTCAGTGTTAATGCTGTGCGCCAACCCGTATAGTTTACCGATAAATAAATATCACGATGAAAAAAATCTTGCGAAAGTAAATTATATTGCTTAAATCCTACTGAAGGCACTATCCAACGCCATTTACTGAAATCTGTAAACGAACTCACAAATTTGCCACTCAGTTTCAAATTTATTCCAAAAGAATAGTCCCCTAAGAAATTGGTTTGGGCATTAACTTTATACATCAGTATCTCCGGAAAAAAACCAAAAGGACAGTATTGAAGCGGTCTTTCATCGTATCCATTGCTGAGAGATAACCCAAACATAGAATTGGCGAAATCATAATTTACGCCAACACCGATTCTTCTACTTTCCGAACAACGACAAACTTTAAAAAAAGAAGAATTAAGAACTAATGCAAAACTCCATTCCGAAACCATATTGATAATTGTATCTTGCGTTATTTCAATCATTTTGGTGCGTCCAAAATATGAAAAATTCAACGAAGTAGTATCGTTCAAAGTTGTAATATGAAACTTTCCGTCAATATCTGTTCTAAAAGAGTTTGTTGCTTCAACTTCCGTTATAATTACGCCCGGCAACGGCTCGCCTATAATATCGAAAACTATTCCCGACACATTTCTCTGCGAAAAAGTATCGAAAGCAAAAACAATCAATATGGTTAATAAAAAGTATCTCATTTCCGAAATTATCTTTTTTCCGAAACCTGTTAAGTCTTAAAGACTTAACAGGTTTACATTTTTTTATTCTATCGCCTCACACTTCTCCTTCAACCATTCACATTCTCCCCTACTCAATTCTTTTGACAAAACTTCGTAAACTCGTGCGTGATAATTGTTTAGCCACGTCAATTCTTGTTCGGTAAGAAGTTCAATGTCAATTAAATTTTTATCAATCGGACAAAGCGTGAGCGTTTCAAATTGCAAAAATTGACCGAATTCCGTCTTTTGTGCCGGAATAACGTGAATGAGATTTTCAATGCGAATGCCATATTCATTGGCGCGATACAAACCCGGCTCATTCGAGAGAATCATTCCGGGTTGAAGCGTAATCGGATTTTCGTCCATACGAATACTTTGCGGTCCTTCGTGCACGTTGAGGAAATGTCCAATGCCGTGTCCTGTTCCGTGTCCGTAATTTATGTATCTGTCCCACATTGCTTTACGCGCCAAAATATCCAACTGCGAACCGCGCGTTCCGACAGGAAAAACGGCGAGTGTCAAATTAATATGACCTTTCAAAACGAGCGTAAAATCGGTTTTTTGCTGTGCAGTCGGTGTCCCGAGTGCGAGCGTGCGCGTAATGTCGGTTGTTCCGTCAAAATATTGCGCACCCGAATCGAGCAAAAGCAAATTCTCCTGCTTCAAAACCGCGTCAGTTTCGGGCGTGGCAGAATAATGCACAATCGCGCCGTGAGCAGCATATCCCGAAATTGTGCCGAAACTCGCACCCACAAAATCGGTTTGTTCGGTACGGAAAGCGTACAGTTTTTCGGCAACGGAAATCTCAGTCAATTCCGTTTTTCCCAAATTTTCCTCAAACCACTTCAAGAAACGCACCATTGCAACACCGTCTTTCACCATTGCGCAGTTCATTCCTGCCATTTCAACGGCATTTTTAATACTTTTCAATTTGAAAACGGGTGACATTGTGTTGCGAACAACGCACTTTTCGGGAATGGCTTCAAAGAGCGATTGATTTAATTTTGCGCCGTCGGCAAGCACGGATTTTGTCGGCGAAATTTGCTCAATTGCGCGGTAAATATCCAAATACGGCGCAGTTTCGATTTTTTCCGAAGCCAAATATTTTGCACTTTCATCAGTGATTTTTTCCGCATCGATAAACAAAACCGCTTTTTCCATATCAACCAACGCATAAGCGATTGTTACAGGATTGTAACTCACGTCGTTACCACGAATATTGAAAAGCCATGCAATATCGTCGAGAGCAGAAAGAATGAAAACATCGGCACGTACTTTTTGCATTTCGGCGCGAAGCGTTTCGAGTTTTTCGGCAGTTGATTTGCCCGAATATTTTACATCAAAAACAAAAAACGGATTTTTGGGAAGCGCAGGGCGATTTTCCCAAATTTCGGCGAAAAAGTCGGCAGAAACGAGTTCTATTCCGCTCATTTCCAATTCATTTTTCATCGAGGCGTGAGCGTTCAACGAAAACATTTGCGGATTTACACCCACTTTTTCGCCCGATTTGAGTTCCGTCGAAAGCCAAGGAATAATATCCAATGTTTCGGGAAGTCCTTGTTTCATCAAGTCGATTCCGCTTCCTGCCAACTGCTCCTCGCCTTGCAAAAAATAGCGCGAATCTGTCCACAATCCTGCTTTTTCGAGCGTTACAGCGGCAGTTCCAGCTGAACCGTCGAAGCCTGATAACCATTCGCGTTCTTTCCAGTAATCGGCAATGTACTCGCTTGCGTGCGGGTCAGTTCCGGGAACTATGTACGCCGAAATACCGTGTTTTTTCATTGCTTGGCGCAATGCTGTGAGCTTTTGAGGTGTTGTTTGTGTCATTGTTTTGGAGGTTTTATGCGTTACAAATGTACATAATTTTTGATTGTAATAAAAAATTATTGCCATTCTTTTATATTGCAATCAAAAATTATGGGATTTTTTCTATTTGAAACAGAAAAAACGCACTTTTTATTGTGCGTTTTTTTGTTTCAATTCACCACTTTAAGCGTACTGTTTCCATTCTGTATTATGTAAACTCCTCGTACATTCAACGGAATATTCATTACTTCTGCTCTAACAACATCATAATATATCATTGCTCCCGTTGTTGTGAATACTCTCAGTCTTTCGTTCAGGTCTAAACCTGCAACGTGCAGAATGCCGTTGTGTATCCACGCATGCAAGGGATTTTCGTAAATTGTTCCGATGCCCGCAGTTGTACTAAATTCGACCGTTACCGTTTCTGCTGTCGAGAGATTGGATATTGTGAAAGTATTTGTTACATTATTGCTTACCGGCATGCCATTACGCATCCACTCTTTCACATAGAAATCATTGCTTGGAATAGCGGTGAAAACAACATTGCTTCCGGCAGGTAATCGCGCACCGGATTCAATTTCAACACCATTCGCTGTTGCAGACATAAATCCTCCGTATCCAGCTGCGCCGAAAATAACTCTGTGACAAACAGTTGCACCGCAATCACCGTTGTAAAAATTATCCAAAAATGCAATTCTGTCCGTAAAATATCGCCTCAATCTGTTTATTTCCGTATGAGAAACAGAAGTATTTCTCGACCAACGTCTGCTGTCCTCTGCTATACTTCTTTCAAGTTTTGCAGCCAAATCGTCAATAAATTCAACCATTGATGAAATATGCTCAACAAAATTCTCGTTCCAAACTTCGTGGTATCTTGCAAGAAATGTCGGGTCTTGAAAAAAGCGGTTGAAAAAAGAATAATTCGGATATGGAAGCGTGTTGGCTCTCAATTCGTTAGGAAATCCGTGTATCCAAGCACCAAGAGAAAGGTCAAAATCCCAAAGCGGACCGGCTTTTATCGGTGAACTCGGATTTTGTCGGTGAAAAAACGTACTGCCCGGATGCTCTCGATGGTCGTAAGTGTTTACATTAAAGTCTGCATTTTGTGTGATAACTTGTACCATAAAATACCTGACAAACGACTCAAAATCAACCATATTTCGCCAATTGTTATTGGGGAAATTTCCGGCAGTCATTTGTTGAGTCAGCGTGTTCCAATCATTTCTTACAAAATTATTTACATTGCCCGGAATTACGCCATTATGAGGAAAATCGGGAAAATCGGGCGATTTTATCAAAACAGGCATATTCCAAGTCGACGTTCTAAATCCCGGGTCACCGCGCTCGCTGCTTGTATCAAATTGAAAAGCAATTTCAACAAGCCAACCGTTAGCATCAACTTTCGGTCGTCCCGGCGTGCCAATTCCTGCCGGGTCGGCTTGACGGTGCTCGGTCAAAAGATAACTTCCTTGATACTCGCCATTTAGAAAAAGTTCGACGTGATGATACGTTGGCGTACATTCCAATCCCAATCTCCTACCCAATTCAAAGGCAATCGACGTTTTTATCAGCGAATTGTCGAAATAATTTGCCAAAAGCACCCAATTTCTTGCCGGTGGAAGTCCGAAAAGCCCTTGTTGTTGGTCATCTCTAAAACGGATGCGATAAGGATTTTTGGGGCGATTCCAAGTAGAATTTCCGCGTCCGCGAATTTGCTGATTGCTAATCCGAGCAATGTCATTTTCCGGATTATTCGGGTCGTTCAGCAAGAAAGTCATTGTTTGCCAATCCGTTCTGTTCGGCACAGGTCCGCCGTGATTTAAATCAATTCTGACAACCGGCAAACCGGTTGCCTGCGGAGAAAGGAAAATTACCGTGTACTCATTTTCACCGACAGTATAAATCACATCTCTGCGAAAATCATTTTCGGTGCTTCCACTCCATTGCTGTATTCCGTTTACTCTTGCCACGCCTTCGTTATCCAATTCAAAAACAGCAGGAAGTTGGTCGATATTTTCAATCCAGCGTTGCGTGGTAAAAGTAATCGTTCTCGCATTCTGATTGATAACACCGTGCCAATAACCCGAATTTCCCCAACCAAGACTTTGATTTGAAAAGCGGAAACTTGTAATTCGCTGTGCCAAATTCGGAATTTCTATCTCTATCTCTTCACCGGTGCGAGGATTCCAAGCGCCGAAAGCAAGATTTTTCGGGCGGAAAATTTCCAATTCCTCGTCGGTAATTCTGGTCGGATTGCTTTCACTCCACGCGCGAAAATCAATATTTTCAAAATCCTCCGCATTGTTATTTGTATCAACAGGAATATTTGTATCTGCACAAATTTTTCGGCGTGCCGATTGCGAAGCCGAATTTCGTGTTGGTGCGAACTCAAATCCGAAAATATTGTCGGGATTGCTGACGTTATTAATATCATTTGCCGAGCCAAGCATATCAATATAACCTTGTGCAGTTCTTCCGTCGCCGTCCATTGTGAATGGATTTTGAACAGTCAAATCGCCCGTACTACGAATAAGCGCAACTTTGAACGCTCTGTTACTCAACGTAAAATTCGGGTCATTTATATCGCCCGAATTTTCGGCAATGGCAAAACGCGGAAAGTTACCGCTTCCAATGCCATTTGGCTCATTAAGATTTTGCCTGCGTCCCAAAATCAAGAAAGAAGTTTGAGGAGGAATAATTCCGCGCAACGGAATTGCTCTCCATTCGCCGTCCACACCTGCTTCTCGCGCCGCTAACCCTCTAATTCCGTCGGCGTGAAAAAGCGTAATTCCATTCAAATTTATCGGTGCATCAGTAGTATTGTATAATTCTACAAAAGAGTGCGTTGTGCCGTTGGCATCAATTGCCGAGCCGTATGCTTGTAAAATTAGCAGTTTTCCTGCAAGTGCATCGGCATTTCCGGGTAAAATCGGATTTAATGTCGGTTCGTCAGGCTCAACAATCGGATTCCACGTACCAAAAGCGCGGTTTTTTGGACGGAAAAACTCCAACTGTTCGTCGGTAATTCCACCGGCAGCAAAACGAATGCTTTCAAAATCGTAAGCGTTATTATCAGTATCAACAAGTGCTCTCCGACGCGGTGCTTCCGAAGCCGAATTTCTGGCAGGAGCAGTTTCGTAGCCAAAAATATTATCGGGGTCGTTGCCTGTGAGATTATTCGCCGCTCCCAACATATCAATATATCCTTGTGCAGTAGTTCCCGCGCCGTCCATTGTAAACGGATTTTGAACGTTCAATGCATAGTTTTGATTACCGCTGCGAATAAGAGCCACTTTGAACGAGCGATTACTCAATCTCAAATCATTGTTGTTTACATCGCCCGAATTGATTGGAATTTGAAGTCGTGCGCCGTCACTTTCTCTCATTCCCAAAATCAGGAAAGAAGTTTTTGGAGGAATTGAACCGTTTAATGCAAGACTTCTCCAATTTTCATCTTGTGTTACGCCTGCACCTCTCACTCCATTGGCAAAAAATAATCTGATTCCGTCAAGATTTATCGTTTCGTTTGTGGCGTTATATAATTCTACAAATGAATGACTTGCACCGGCGGCAGTGCTTGAAGAGCCATACGCTTGTAAAATTAGTAATCTGCCGGCAAGCGCATCGGGATTTCCTGATTGTATTTGTGCAAATGCTGTTGGCAGTGCAAAAAAGAAAAATATCCACAGCAGATTTGTTACTCTGTTAAAACCGATTCTTTTTCGGGCGAAAGTTGCAACACTCGATGTTGCACGTTTTGTCCTCATTGTCTGAAAATTTGGCATAATATTTAAGATTATATTTTACATTTCAATTTATCACTTTAAGCGCATTGCTTCCATTCTGTATTATGTAAAGTCCTCGTGTACTTAGCGGAATATCCATTATATCTGATATAGCCTTGGCTTGATATATCAACACTCCGGTCACGGTGAATACTCTTACTTTTTCGTCAGGATTTAAGCCCGTAATGTGTAAAACGCCATCGCGTACCCACGCACTCAACTCAGTAGTAATTTCTAACCTCAACGGCACATCAATCGAAAATGAATTTCCTTGATTACTTCCTCTCAGTTCAAGCACGTCGGTATAAATTCCCGGTGAAAGCGTGCTTTTGGGTTTTATGCCGATGGTTGTCAAATATCCGCCATTTCCTGTCGGTGTTTGAGTCAGTCCGGCAACAATTTCAAAATTCGATGAATTTCCTCTGCGTAAAATCGCCGTCAAACCGCTTATTTCGCCGTAAGAAACAAGCGTGAAAGTTTGCGATGATAATGTTTCGGGATAATCGTTGTAATGTATTGTTCCAAAATCTGTGTTTTGGGGAAGGATGTTAACTCTGTTGTAAACTTCGTTAAGATGGGCAATTCTAATTTCAGAAAAACTCCTCATTTCTCTTATCCAATAACCGTAATCAACACCGTGAGGAAGTGAACTCGACCACCAATTTGTTCCGTAAGAATGATTGGCTGTCCACCAAATTTTGAAATTTTCTTCCGCACTTTTTCTGATTTTATCCGCCATATCATCGATAAATTGCGACATCGAATATATATCATCAAAATTCTCATTCCAAATTTCTTTCCATCTCACGCGAAATACCGGGTCTTGAAGGAAGCGCGCAAAAAACGGATGACCTGGATACACCCAATTCGTCTGACCAGCTCCTATTTTATACAAAGGTACATTGTCCCAACGAAAACCAAAACTGAGGTCAAAATCCCACAACGGTCCGGCACTTATTTTTCCGTCTCTATCCCTTCTGTAAAAGAAATTACTTCCGGGAATTTCCCAATCGCCTTCGCGAGTAATAAGTCTTACCAGAAAAAATTTAATGAAAGTTTCCATATCAATCAAATCACGATAGCCATTTTCAGGAAAAGATTCAGAAATCATCAAGTCGGTTAACTCTCTCCAATCATTTTTCACAAAGCTGTAACGTTCATCATTGATATTAGCGCCAAAATCGGGTGACCTTATTTCAAACGGAAGATTGTAGTTTGTAGTCCAAAAACTGGGTTCATCGGGATGACGGTCCATTTCAACAAACCAACCCTCGGTCGGATGAACTTTCGGTCGTCCCGGCGCACCAATTCCTGCCGGGTCTGCTTGTCTGTGTTCAGTCAAAAGATAACTTCCTTGAAACACACCGTCCAAGTAAAGTTCAACGTGATGGTACGAAGGTGTGTATGGCAAACCTAATCTTTTACCAAGTTCAAACGCATAAGAAGTTTTTAAAAGTGTTACATCAAAAAAGTTTGCTAACAACACCCAGTTTCTTGCCGGCGGAAGTCCAAAAAGTGATTGCTGTTGGTCATCTCTAAATCTGATGCGATATGGTCTTTTAGGAGTATTCCAAGTGGAATTTCCTCGTCCGCGAACTTCCTGATTAATCATTGCGGAGATATTATTTTCAGGATTATTCGGGTCAATCAACGAAAAAGTCATTGGCGTCCAAATTCCTGCCGAACTATGGTGAATTTCAGCACCATAAGTATCGATAAAAATAACCGGCAAAGTTCCGGTAGCTGTTGGTTGACTGCTTCGCTCACCGGTCATCGGATTCCAAGCTCCGAACGCACGATTTTTCGGTCTGATAATTTCCCAGTTTTCTTGACTTGTCCGAATATCTGTTGTTGCAAAATCATCACGGTTGTTGTTTGTATCAATAAGTGATATTCTGCGAACGGATTGCGAAGCAGAATTTCGCGCAGGTGCAACTTCAAATCCGAAAATTGTATCTCTACCGGCTGTATTTCTCGCTCCAACCATATCAATATAACCTTGCGCAGTTCTTCCATCGCCATCCATTGTAAATGGATTTTGAACGGTCAAATCGCCCGAATTGCGAATGAGCGCAACTTTGAACGCTCTGTTGCTCAATGTGAAATTTGCGTTTATGTCGCCCGAATTATCTTGTATCGCGTGGCTTGGTCTGTTGCCGCTACTATTTGGTGCGCCAACCGGCTCATTATGATTTTGTTTTTGTCCCAAAACCAGAAATGAAGTTTGAGGCGGAATCATTCCGTGCAACGGAATTGGTCGCCAAGGACTGTCGCCGGTCAAAACCATCATTTGTTCCGGAGTAAAATTCCGAAAATCTGTTCCATCGGCGTGAAACAGTGTAATTCCGCTCAAGTTTATCGGTTCATCGGTAGTATTGTACAGTTCTATAAAAGAATGAGTCGTTCCGTTGGCATCGTGTGCAGAGCCGTACGCTTGCAAAATGAGCAATTTACCTGCAAGTTCGTCGGGTGTTCCGGGTAAAATCGGGGCTTTCGGCTCTACAATTAAATGAGGATAAGGCGTTGGATGTATTGCCGGCTCACCGCTTATTGGATTCCACGCGCCTGCGGTGGAATTTCTTGGCCAAAATCTATACAGTGCGTTATCCGGAGTTCGATTATTTCCCAACAGCTCGCCACGCAAATCTATCTGTCTGAAATCCGCTGCATTATCGTCGGTATCAACGAGCGATATACGGCGCGGAGGTTGCGGTCTAGATTGCGAAGCAGGATTGGTTTCGAACGCATTACTGCCTTCAACGCCAAGCATATCAACATAATCGCCACTCAATTCAGCGTCTCCAAATGGATTGGCAACAGAAAGAAGCGCACTTCGATTTCGCATAAGAGCTACCTTGAAACCATCGTTTACCAAAACAAAATCAGCTTCTTGGTCGGCTTCGGGGAGCAGTGCTCTCGGCGTTGAATTTCCTGCCGGATTACTGCTTACTACAAGAAATGAGCTTCTCGCCGGAATCGTTCCCGACAATTTTATTACATTTGTCCACGTGGTGCTATTACCTATATGTAGATAATAATTACCGGCAGTTAAATTTATGTCAGTGTCTGAATTGTTATACAATTCCACCAGCGATTTTGCAAAACCTCCTGCACCGCCGTTGTCGTTGCCGTGAGTGTTTGTCTGCAAAATCAAAAGTGTATTTCCATTACCTGCTTGAGCAAATACTGTCGAAAGTGCAAAAAAGAAAAACAGCCACGACAGACTTATCTTTCTAATTAACATTGATTTTTTTTCATCGAAGCGTGCAACGTTCGATATTAGTTGGTTTGTATTCATTGTCTAAAAGTTTAATAAGTAATATAATAGTAGCAATTAATGTGCCACATTTTGTTTACAGATTTCGAATTTCTGTAAACAAACAACTAAACTTTCTACAAATTTTCAGGTTTTGAGTTACAATGCGCAAATTTACGCAAATTAAATCACAAAACACTCATTTTTAATCAACTTTCTAACAAAACTCCACAACGCAAAATTCCCCTCGTTAGTACAAACAAGGGGAATTTTGAATTTTTAGAAATTTCAGTAATTCACGATTATTCTATCACAATCAATACCGAGCCTTCATCTACTTTTTCGCCTTCTGTCACAGCCACTTGTGTAACCGTTCCGCCTTTTTCGGCTTGAAGCTCATTTTCCATTTTCATTGCTTCGAGAATAATCACCGCTTGACCGGCTTCTACTTTGTCACCTTCTTTCACAAGCAATTTGAAAACCGTTCCGGGCATTGGCGCTTTGATTGATTCGCCACCACCGCTTGAAGCTGCTGCCGGTTTTGAAGCCGGAGCTGGTGCTGCTGTCGGTTTGCTTGTCGCCGGCGGAGTAACTTGTACTACCGAACCGTCGTTTGGACGTACCAACACATTGTAATCTTTTCCGTTTACATTAACGATAAGATTTTGCGGAGTGTTTGGCGCAGAAGCCGCTTGTTGAACAGCAGATTTTGCTTCTTCTTTTTTCGGCTCTTCTTTGTAGTAAACCGAAAGTGGCGCATTGCCTTTCAAGAAATCAAGACCTTTTCCTTCGCAAGAAGCGATGATAAAGATATTTTCCTCTGTTACAGGCAAATTGTTGTCCTCCAATATTTTTGTCGCTGCTGGAATTCCCGGCTCAATTACATCAAGTGGGTCGCCTGTAAACGGCTCTTTTTTGAGTTGTTGTGCTGCAATTTTGATTACTTCCGGGTCGGCAGGTCTTGGCGTTTTTCCGAAATACCCGAGTACCATTTGACCGTAACCGTCAACGATTTTTTTCCATTTGCCCATCACAACATTCATATAGGCTTGTTGGAAATAGAATTGCGAAACAGGTGTTACGCTCGAGCCGAAACCGCCGAGAGCAACCACTTCTGCCATTTCCTCAATCACTTTCGGATAAAGGTGCAATGTTTTTGTATCGCGCATCATCATTGTGTTTGCAGTCAATGCGCCACCCGGCATCGGCGAAAGTACAACATACGGCGAAACTTCTTTTGCCTCAGGCGGAAGTAAATATTTCGACATTGTATCCTCAAATACGCGCGATGCTTTCAAAATCTTTTGATAATCAACGTCGAGCGTGAAACCCGTATTTCTGAACGCAGCCCAAACGGTAAGAATGTCAGGCTGGCAAGTTCCGCCCGATACAGGCGATTTCGATACGTCAATTCCGTCTGCACCTGCTTCAACCGCTGCCATAATTTGAGTTGTACCCAAACCTGCTGTGTCGTGCGTATGGAACCAAATTGTAGCATCTTTGCCCAAGATTTCTCTTGCTTTTTTAACTGTATCTTTTACAATTTGTGGCGGAGTTGTTCCCGAAGCATCTTTCAATACTAATGAATCGAACGGAATACCGCGCTCCAAAATTTCCTCTATTTTGCTCGCGTAAAATTCGGCAGTGTGAACTGTGTTGTCTTTAATTCCCGGAGGCAAACCCATCAATGCAATCGCAATTTGGTGATGCACGCCGTGATTTGTGATACAACGTCCCGAATAATCGAGGTTGTACATATCGTTCAAAGCATCAAAATTACGGATTGTTGTTGTTCCGTGTTTTTTAAACATTTTCGCGTGAAGGTCGATAATATCTCTCGGCTGTTGTTTCAATGCCACAACGCTAATACCTCTCGACAAAGTTTGCAAATCTACATCCGGACCTGCGTGCTTGCGCAATGTGTCCATCATATCAAAAGCATCCTCCTGCGTGTAAAAGTAAAGACTTTGGAAACGCGCTCCGCCGCCAAACTCAAAGTGCTTAATTCCTGCTTCGAGCGACGCATCAAACGCGGGAAGAAAATCTTTTGTTATAACTCGCGCACCGTAAACAGATTGGAAACCATCTCTGAAAGAGGTGTCCATAAATCTAATTTTTTTTAATGCCATCTTTTTATTGTATTAATTGTTAATTATTTGTTAGTTAAATACATACCTACTGCGGCTGAAATAACAGCCGTGATTTCGTTTTCGTTCGCATTGTACGTTTCGTTAGAAACGGCAATTATTTTCGTTTGTCCGACAGGATTTACGTTTAAATAAGTGCCTACTGCCGCCAAAATAACGGCTGCCATTTCGTTTTCGTACGGATTTTGTACTTTTCTATTAGGAACAGTTTTTTTTCTTTTCCTTTTGAGCGTATTAAATGCGTTTCTAAAATATAATAGTTCGTCAAACATCTAATTTATCGTTTTGAATGTCAATGAAATAACTTACTGTTTGTTTTGAAAACCACTGAATGAATTTCGTGAAAGAATTTCACAATGTCATATCGGCTTTTTCGGAGGTCAAAGGTAAGAATTTTTTTTGAAAGTTCAGTAAGTTTTTTTTAAAGATTTTTTTTGTCGTCTGAACTGTGATTTATATGATTTTTGTGATTACCTTGACAAAAATAATCACAAAAATCAGACAAATCATAAAAATCACAGTTCAGACAATTTTCACTTTGCCACACACCGCACCGAAAAGCCGAACGCACGAGTGCTGATACTCACGCCCAAGCTCGTAAAGCTCGCGCTATAAAAAGACAAATTCCGCGCACTGGTACCGGCAGCCGGCGTACTACTCCAATAATGTCCGCCTACGCCTGCGCTGCCGAGTGCGCCGTCATTGCTACGCCAACCAACTGCGGGAAGGAAAAGGGTATTTCCCGAAGTTTCATCCTCAAATGCTTTTCCGTTTATCCCATTTATCTCAACCGAACGAGAGATAACATTAGCTGAATGCGCAAGCCTTCGGAGTTCATCAAAGGTCGGCACTCGCCATCCGGGCGGACAAGGGTCGTTGGTTTTTTCCCAAATAATGCCTTGCGGAGTGCTTGTGTTCCAATCGCTTACTTCGCCGGTTGCAGACCAAGCTCTACGGCAATTCCATTGGTAAAACACTCCCGCACTTTCCGGATTTTGGGCAAAAGTGCCGGGTGCATCTACATTGCGCGTTGCCCAACGTACGCCGTCTATCACAACTCCCGGGTCGGTTGTTCGAGTTGCTTCGCCAATTCCTCTGTTGGCATACGCGCTTGCCGTTCCTATCGCCAACAGCAAGCAGAGAGATAAATAATACTTTTTCATATTTTTTTGAGTTTATTTTTGAAACTAATAAATCAGCGAACTTGCGATAATGCGCTTAATATAAACAACATCATTTTCAACAATGTAGATAATTGTCATTTTTTTGAAAGTGATATGGCGAGCATTGTTGCCAAATTTTGTTTGAATAAATTCGTTAACGCCAAAAATATCGCCATAAACAGCAAGTTTTTTAACTTCTGCCTTTAAATCTCTGATGTAATCGGCTGCCGTTTGCGGTGCTTTCAACTTTTGTTTGATATGATTTTTCAAATCAACAATGTCAATCTGAGCATCTGTCGAAAGTATAATTTTTCTCATAATGTGCGCAAATCTACACCGTAATGTTTAGACAAATCGTTATACATATCTTCCAATACGTCTTCCCACGCTCTACCGATTGGAACACCATTTTCATCACGAGGAATTTTACTTTCTGTTTTTGAAAACACATACTCATCAAGCATTACATTTTCTTCAATTAATGTATCCATCATAGTTTTTATTTTTATGCAAAGATAGTATTTTTTGTCCAAACTGCGATTTTTTGTCAGAATCAGGATTTTGGAAATTTTAAGATTTACTTGATTTTTTATCCTACTAATCCTAAAATCCTGAAAATCCTGATTAAAGATACTGATACGCTGCTTTTCGCAATCTGTCCATAATAGCAACGCCGATACCGATTTCCGCAACGGCTTGCACATAAATTTTGGCGACCAAAGGATTTTCCTCCATTGCGTGCAATGCTGAAAATAGATTGGCGGCAACTTCCAACAAATCACCGTTTTCCGAAAGATAAATTGTTTGCAAAGCCGAGAGATTTGCGGAATGAGGCGAAACGGTAATCAAACCTGCATTTTGAGGCAAAGAAACGGTTTTTTCGGAAAGAATATAAAGCGGTTTGCGCGGTGAATAATGGCTTTTGAGCAAGCCGGGCGATTCCATTTCTGTTTTCTTGACTTTGTCAATCGGCATAATTTCGGGGACGACTTTTCGCAACTCCTCTATACTTATCGCGCCGGGACGAAGCAAAGTTACCGTGTCGTTATGCACCGAAACAACAGTCGATTCGATGCCGAAAGTTGCATCACCTCCATCAAGAATATAATCAATGTCCATTTGCTGTTTGGCAACGTGCTTCGCTTTGGTCGGACTGAGTTGCCCGAACAAATTTGCGCTCGGCGCAGCGATTGCCGTTCCCGAAAGGCGGATAAGTTCGCGCGTAATCGGGTGCGACGGCATTCGCACCGCAACAGACGGAAGTCCCGACGTAACAATATCGGGAACGGTGCTTTTTTTCTTGTGAACAATTGTCAGTGCACCTGCCCAAAAAGCCTCTGCAAGGGCAAAAACTTTTTCGTTTATCGGTTGCTCAAAAAGATTTTCGAGCATAGCAATATCGGCAATATGCACAATCAGCGGGTCGAACGACGGGCGTTTTTTTACTTCAAATATCCGCGCCACCGCCGTCGGATTCAAAGCGTCTGCTCCCAATCCGTAAACGGTTTCGGTTGGAATTGCAACCAATTTTCCTTGTTTTAGGAGCTCGGCTGCGTGGTTTATGTTGTTTCCTGTTTGGGTCATTTTTACGTTTTGTCTATGATTTTTTGTTTTTCCTGCACAATCATTGTTGCAAGTTCTTCCTCTGTGGGCAATACAGTTTTGTATTTTGAAGCAAAAATCTGTTTGTTTTCCTTCAAAACCGAATATTTTACGATTGTTTCGTCTTTTTCGGCACAAAGAATAATACCAATGGTTGGATTGTCGTCTTCGCCACGTTTCAGCGCGTCAAACATACGCACGTACATATCTATTTGCCCAATATCGGCGTGAGTTAATTTTGTGGTTTTCAAGTCGATAACCACAAAACATTTCAATAAATAGTTATAAAAAACCAAATCGACATAAAAATGCGATGTTTCGGTGCTGATACGCATTTGCCTGCTCACAAACGAAAAACCTTTGCCGAGTTCCAACAAAAAATTTTGCAAATTGCTGATAAGAGCCGTTTCAAGCACGGTTTCTTTACCTTTTAAATCTTCGGGAATATCAAGAAATTCGGCAATGAATGGGTCTTTGATAAAATCGGCAGGATTGTATTTTTCTAAAATTTGAATTTCGGAAGCATTATTTTGTTGTTGTGTAGATAGCAAACGGCGGTAATAACCTGTTTTGATATTGCGACTTAAATGTGCAACACTCCAACTTTGATTTCCTGCTTCGAGTATATAATATTCTCTTTCTTGCTGGTTGTCAAGCCTCATTATTAGGCGCAAATGCGACCACGAAAGATTCTCTACACGGCGTGTAGAGAATTCGGGAAAAGTCAAATAAAACTTGCGGAAATTCCACAAATTAGCCTCCGAAAAACCCTTTCCGAACGTATCGGACAAATATCGAGAAAGGTTTGTAATAAGAAAATCACCGTAATTGGCGCGATTTTGTCCGTGCTGTTCTTGTTCCACAATGCGCTTGCCGATTTGCCAATAGGTTTGCACCATTACAACATTCACAGCCTGATAAGCCGAATTTCGCGCTTTTTGCAACAATTCTCTGATTTCGGCATAAAAAGTATTGTCTGCTTTTGATATTTCCATCTTTGTTTTTTATTTAGTCTGAACTATGATTTATATGATTTTTGTGATTATTCTGATTATAATTCAAAGTTTCTGAAATTGTAAATTCCTTTTTCTTGTGTGGGCTGTTCAAAATTGCCATCATAAATAAGCGCAGAACGCTGTACACGCTCTTTAAATATATCTTTCAGATAATCAATGCCTTTGTGAAATTCTTTGTGAAAAGTTTGTGCTGATTTTATTTCAAAAAGTTGTAAAAATTGTCCTTGTGCGTATAGTAAATCAACCTCTTTTTGCGACCTGTCTCTGAAAAAGAACAAATTAGACTCTTTTCCTGCATTAAAACGACCTTTCAGCACTTCATTAATTACCATATTTTCAAACAACGCACCACGCAAAGGATGATTTTGCAGCTGTGTCTCATTTTCTATTCCTAACAGAAAACACGCCAAACCTGTATCGTAAAAATAGATTTTCGGCGATTTTATAAGCCGTTTTCCGATATTTTCGTAATACGGCGGTAATGTATAAAGAATATACGACGCCGAAAGTACACTCAACCATTGTTTTATGGTTTTCTGCGTAACACCAATTGCGTTTGAAAGCGAGGTTTCATTCCATTCCGAAGCAATTCGCCCTGCTGTCAGTCGAATTAACATTTGGAACGCTCTCATATCTTTTATGTTGATAATTTGATGAACATCGCGTTCGATATAGGTTGTGTAATAGTTGCTGAAAAACAAATGCAACGGCGTATTTTTTGCATAAATGGCAGGATAGCCGCCATTGAGAATTAAATTATTTGTCGAAATGCTGTTTTTTTGACTTTCAATCTCCTGCAACGACAAGGGCAAAAGCGTAAAAATGGCTGTTCTGCCAGCAAGCGACTGTGTAATTTTTGCAAGTAATGCAAAATTGCTGCTGCCTGTCAAAACATAGCGTAATTTGGGATTTTCATCTACAGCAACCATGATATACGAAAACAAATCGGGATAATGATGTGCCTCGTCAATTATCAAACCGTCGGGATACAATGCCAAAAACTTATCCGTATCCTGCATTATTGCCTCTCTTGTACGAATTACCTCTAAATTAATATACGGTAAGTCGGGAAAAAGATTTTTGCAAAGCGTTGTTTTGCCCGATTGGCGCGGTCCGGTAATGGTTATTACAGGAAAATAAGGCATTGCCTCATTAATTGCCATTTGTAATTTTCTGTTTATCATATAATTACAATACATTTTGACTAATTAGGACTTGCACTCCTAATCGGCACAAAGATATTTTATTTATTTGATTTATCAAAATTTCCAAGATTAAAAAATTAGCAGGATAAAATAATCCTGCTAATCCAATAATCCTGATTCTGACTTTTCGGGCGAATGCAATTCGCCCCTACTTCGCCCTTTCGTGCATTCGTGCTTATGGTTTCATCACTTTCTCGCTCGTGCCGTCATCGTACAAAATAATGAACATTCCGCTTTGAGGCTTGCTGTGCAGTTTTGCGCCTGTGATGGTGAAAAAGCCGACAGCTTGGCGGTTTTCGTTTACAATATTTGTGGTGCTTGTGTCGGTTTCGGTTTCGTAATTCAACGTGAGCGTTCCGCTGAGTGTGAAATTCGGATTGCCTGTTGCTTCTACGCGAAATGGCGACGAAATTATTTCATTGCTTGTACTTGTAAGCACACCGCCGAAATAATCCAAACCATCGGCAAGTTCGGTCAGATTATTCAGCTCAATTTCAAGACTGTAATTATCGTCTGCGCCTCTTAAAGTAAGCGTGGGAGTTTGAAATCTGCCATCAAAACTCCAAGGATGTTGCAAACCAACAAGTCCTGTTAAATCGATAGAAGTGAAATGATTACTGTGCAAGTTCAAGATTTCAAGATTAGTCAAACCCGACACATCGAGCGAGCTAAGTTGATTATTAGGTAAACGCAATACTTCAAGATTAACCAATCCCGAAACATCAAGCTGACTGAATTGGTTTTGGTCGCCAGTCAAATTTCGAAGATTAGTCAAGCCCGACAAATCAAGTGAAATAAGTTGATTGCTGTGGCAATGCAACAAATCAAGATTGGTCAATCCTGACACATTAAGATAAGTGAGTTGATTGCCTTGACACTCCAACCTCACAAGATTAGTCAAAGCCGAAACATCAAGCGAAGTGAGTTGATTGTTTCGGCAATCCAACTGTTCGAGATTCGTAAAAAATTGTATTCCCGTCAAATCTGTTATGTTTCGGTTGTTAAGACGAATATCTGTTATACTTTCAATTTCGGCATTGGTAATATAACCTTTTCTACCGTAATCTTGTTCCAAAAGCCACGTTCTGAAATTTTGACACGGAAAATTGGTTTCGTCTATATCTACACGGGCAAATGTTGTTGCTGTACATAGTAAAATTACAGCGAGGATTGAATTTAGTTTGTTCATAATTTTTTGTTTATTTTAGTTATAATCTTTTTTCCGCATTACTGCATACATCATCAAATCTATCAAACGAAGCAAGCCACACTGAAATGTCTTTATTTATCCATTCAATTACCATTCGTATTTCTGCGTGAATTTGCCGTAATCTTTTGAAATTCCAACAAATCGGTTCGTGGTGAAAAATTCGGTTACGAAAGGTTCTAAACCTATTTAGCGGCGGTGTTATTTTTTTTCTTTGGCGTTCTGTTTTAGGCATATTGGGAAAAACACGGCGCAAATCTTTCCACAAGATTCTTTCATATTCAGCGTTAAACAAACTTACCCAAAAACCTAAGGTTAGTTCAGCAACAATTTTCGGCGGAGTTATAATTTCTTTGCGATTGGCTATCTGTCTGTTTGCCTGTGTGATATATTTGTTCAAATCAATCAATCCGGGTGTTGTGGCAAAAACAGCGTACCAATCCTCTCTACCAAATAATTTTGTCAATTCTTTGCTGATAGTGTTACGCAACAGTACTTCAAGTACGGAAATGCTTGGATAAAATACTTCCGATAACTCTATATTACATTGATAATGCATAATTGCCTTATCAACTTCCGAGTATTTGTTGAAATATTTTTCTAATCTTTTTTCAGAAAAAGCATTTTCAAAAACTTTCCTATTCATTTTTTTGTTAATTCAACAACAATCATTATCTTTGCAACGCAGTCCCGGGAACTTCCTCTCTCGAATGTAAATGTCGATGAAGAAGCCGGGTTTTTTTATGGCATATAGTCAAGTTCCTCAAAATACTCGATTGTAAAGATTGTAATCATTTTTTATTTTCCTATTTGGCTGCAAAGATAATATTATTTGTCAGAATTAGGATTATAGGATTTTCAAGATTTTTTTATCTTGCCAATCCCATAATCCCAAAAATCCTGATTCCGGACAAATTTCTTACCTCCTCATCGCTTTCACCGCCTCGTCGGCTGCTCTAATCATCGGTTGCACGGAAATTTCGCTTCCTACGGCGCGGCGCATCCACGTTTGCGGACTTAATCTGCCCATACTAAAAACGCGCAAAGTTTCCTCTGCAAAACATTTATCTTGCCAATATTCAAGCAATTGGAATTCTATCACGCGACCCATCGGATAATGCGAAAGATACAACGGATTGGTTATCGCGTGCGAATAAATGGCAAGAATCGGCGAATCTTTTACACCAAATGCCGGCGCGAAAAAATCGTTCCACACTTCTTTTGCAATACGAATTACGGTTGCTTTCAGTTGCTCAGCCGTTGCGTTGGGATTTGCATAAAGCCATTCCCAAACTGCCATATCGACCAACGAAACGCCCATAATTTCGTAACTTGCCCAAAAACTGTGCAAAGCGCGCAGGTATTCGGCATCGGGATTGTTGTCGATAATTCCGATAAGTTCCAAGTCGCGACGCTGGTAAGCAAACGCCAAGGCTTCGGTAAATGCCACATTCGGAATGCCGTAAAGTATGTAATAATCAATGTCGTGCAGACTGATAACTTGCTCCACATTGTGTCCGAGTTCGTGAATGGCAATGTTGAAACCTTTGTAATCCATTCCGTCTGCGCCAATTCGGGTGCGAAGTCGCGCTTGGTCGCCTCGCATCATCGCTCGCCAAGCGTGTCCTGCTCCGCGTGAAGCATCAACGTGAATTTTTGAACAAATACGCTCGGCTTCGGCAGGCGAAAATCCAAAATGTATCAACATTCCGGGCAAGGCTGCTTGGAACGCATCGCGGTCGGGGAAAAGTCGGCGCGTTGTGGCATCCAACACTTCTTGCGGAATGGCACTGCGCGCTTGAAATCCATCGTACCAAATGTCAAACGGTTGCAAATCGCGCCCAAGTCGTTGTCTTATCAAATCGGCAACTTCCTTTACTTGCGGTGACGAAACGAGTTCTACAAACATCGTTCTTACTTCCTCCAACGAAAATTCTCTTTCGCCATCGAATGCACGCTGTATAAAAGTCGGGTGAAGCGGCGTGTAAGGGTCTTGCGAGGATAACGCTTTGAAATTATTAAGAAAATGCTGATAGCGAACATTCGGTTCGGGTTTTGCATCTATCGCCACGCCGTTTTGGAAAACCACGTTGCTAAACGGATTCCACTGAACATCAGGATTGTTGATAACGATTTGCGGTATTTCCTGCGCAATAATTCTGCGCATCACTTGGTAAATCATTTCCTTGTGCGCCAATCCATCGTCAGTTCCGTAATACGTTCGCAATTCATCGCGCAATCCCCAATGCGAAATCAACCTTAAACGTTCGGGAAAAAGCGTTTCACCGTCGTTGTTCAATAAATTTCCCATCATAATATTGTATTCGGCAATGTATTGACTCACAGCAGCATTGGTTTCGGAAATGTTTTGCAAAATTCTTGCCGGCACGCGTGAAGTAAACATATCGCCCATTCGTGCGTAAGCCCATTGACGACTTGTCCAGTCATCGCCGTACGCTTTTTTCTCGTCCAGGGTGTAAGGCGGAAAATTCAAAATCGTGATAAACGCAATTTTGTTTGCAAACATATCATTGGTCAAATGCGCCCACACGTTAAATCCGCCCATAATCATATCTACCGTGCTAACTTCTCCTCTATCAAGGTGAATCGGCTCGCGGAGTTTCACGGTCAAACGATTGAAATAACCAAACAAAAGTTCAAAATTTTCGGACAGATTGAAAAACAAGGCTTTGCGCTCCGCCTCGTCATTCACAAAATTGTCGATACAAAACTGTTTGAAATCGCTATCGCTTCCGTCGCTTCTCATCCAAAGCGAAGCCGCTTGCGTTACACCGCGTTCAATGCGCACGGCATTGTGATTTGGATGCAAGGATTTAATCACCTCGATAGTTTGTTCTACGGTTTGTTGAGTAATTACGCCTGTTCTTTCGCCCGGCGAAAACGCGTAGGCACTCAGTATCAAAACTGATGCCACGCAAAGCGAGAGTAAATGTTTCATTTTGTTTTAAATTTTTGTTTATAAATAAAATTGATTTTCAAAAGTTTCGGCACAAATATACAGATTTTTATAAAGATACCAAAATTTGTGTGTTTTGCACTTATATGCGGTAAATTGTATTTTTATTCAAACTATTTATCAAAAACAATAACCAGCGCACCGGCTGTAATAAGGCATCCACCCAACAAAACCCGCCAACTGAACGGCTCGCGCAAAATCAAAAACGAAAGCAAAATGACGAAAACAATGCTCAATTTATCCACCGGAACAACTTTCGATGCCTCGCCCAACTGCAACGCTCGGAAATAAAAAAGCCACGAAAGTCCGGTCGCCGCGCCCGAAAGAATGAGAAAAGTCCAATTTCGTGCTGTGAGCGTTTTAATCTCGCTAAATGTATTTGAAAATAAAACTATTCCCCAAGTTATCAACAAAATGACGCAGGTGCGAATTGCCGTTGCCAAATTTGAATCAATGTCTTTTATCCCGATTTTCGCGAATATCGCCACCAAAGCCGCAAACACTGCCGACAGAATTGCATAATATTGCCACATAATTTAAAATCTGTTTTTTGTTAATTTAAAAAATTGTTTTTTCAACCACTTGTTCCGGTTCAGAACGTATTTCAATCTGTTTTTAAAAAATTCTCTTGTTTCAATTTTGAAGCGCGCAAATGCTTTGTCTGTCCAAAGTGTGTGAATAAGAAGTAAAATTTTATCGGGCAACTCTTTGTTTTTCAGTCCGTTTATAAAATCTTGCGTTGTGTGATACTGCGGAACGTCAAATTTTGATTCAACCGAATCATAAAAAACATATTTTTCGCCGTCGAAACAATATCCTGTATCTTTGATATAATAAAATTCATCAAAATTGAACGATAAATACGGCTCGCCAATCAGCTCAAAGTCAGTGAGTTTTGCATAATTCCACAAATCTTTGTTATCAAACGGCGATTTGGAATTTCCGTGCATACAAACGGTTTTGACAGGATAAAATGTGCGAAAATACGCCAAATTTCGCTCAAAATCTGCTATCGCTTTTTCGTAATCACCACGAAAATGCGACAAATTTTCGTAATGATAACCCAATTCGTGTCCCATTTTCACGATTTCGGTAATAATTTCGGGTCGATTACTTTTGCTCACAATCCGAAAATAAAAAGTAGATTTTACGTCCAAATCTCGCTCAATTTCAGCGATTTTGAGCGCATTTTCGGGTTTTTCGTCCACATCGTGCCGAAGTACAAGCACTTTTTCGTCGTCGGGATTTTCGGTCAAATATTTTTCGACCGTGTAAATTTTGTACCCTTCGGAAAGAAAAGTCTGCAAAAGTTCTTTGTATTTCGACAGTGTAAAATCCATTTATTCAAATGTTTTCAAAATTTTGTTCAATATAAATTCAGCTGCGCGACCATCGCCAAAAACAGGTGGAAAATGAAGCTTTGATTGGATTAATTTATCAAAATCACTCAAAATCAAATCTTTATCCGCATCGGAAATTGTACCTGTTTGTTGTTCAACAATTTCTACCCACTCAGTTTCGGGGCGAAGAATTACGCACGGTTTTTTGAAAAAATACGCTTCTTTTTGCAAACCGCCCGAATCGGTCATTATCAATTTTGAGTGTTTTTCCAACACAATTATTTCAAAAAACGAAGCAGGCGGAATAATCACTATATTGCTGTTATTCTGCAATTTATCGTAAATTTCTTTCGGCAAATTTTGCGGAAGCAGTTTTTTAGTTCGCGGGTGCAAAGGCAAAACTATTTTCATTTTCTCCGAAATTTTAATCAATGCTTCTACAATCGCTGTCAATCTTTCGGGATGGTCCGTGTTGTTATCGCGATGAATTGTTGCCAATACAAACTCTTGATTATCAAGATTGAAACGCTGCAAAATATTGGTTTTTTGTTCGGCAATTTCGGCAAAATAAAGCGAATTATCGTACATAATATCGCCCGAATGAAAAACTTGTCGTTTGTTGCCGTCTTTGAATTTGGCTTTTGACGAAGTAAATCCTTCATTTTCAAGGTTTTTTACAGCCGTTTCGGTCGGTGCAAAAAGCAAAGTCGAAAGTTGGTCGCACACAATTCGGTTAGTTTCTTCGGGCATCGCCATATTGAACGAACGCAAACCCGCTTCGATATGTACAATCGGAACGTGCAATTTCGACGCAGCTATTGCGCCTGCCAACGTTGAGTTGGTATCGCCAAAAACTACAACTGCACTAAATGGCTCATTCAAAAGAATTTGCTCAATTCCCGCAATCATTTTTGCGGTTTGTTCGCCGTGATTTCCGCTTCCAATATTGAGATTAAAATGCGGTTTCGGAATGCTCATTTCACTGAAAAAAACTTCCGACATATTTTCGTCGTAATGCTGACCTGTGTGCAGAATTTTTTCTTCGATTTTGTCCGAAAAACTATTTTTTATCGCCCTACTCAAAGCCGCAGCTTTGATAATTTGCGGACGTGCACCGATTATGGTAAGTATTTTTATCATTTGAAATTATATTGATAATCAGGATTTTGTCTCATTATTTGTTTGCTTTCGGGATAGTTTTCGACAAACCAAGTGAAAAATTTTGTTGTATCAATTTTTTCAGAAAGCATTTTTTGACGGCGATTTTGAAATTCTGCACGCATATCCGAATTATTCAGCAAATTTTCAATGGTTTGATACAATTTTTCAGGCTCGGAAGGTTTTATTCCGATGGTCAAACAATATTTATGCTCCAATTCTTCCAACACGCCGATTCTTCCCGCAAAATCATTAAAGCGAACAGACGGAACGCCCAACATCGCCGCTTCCACCGCCATACTTTGAGAGTCGCCCGTGTAAATACTTGCAAAAGCCATTACGTGATGAATATCCAACAAACTGATATTGAGGCGATACTGTTCAAATTGAGGTTCCAATTCTCGCTCGGAAGTAATGTAAATATTGCCGTGTGGTTTGAGAATTTTTATCAATTTGTCGGCAATTTGCGTGTTCATTCCGCCAATTCCACCATCGTGATGCGCTTTGAGTTCAGCAAAACGCAAGAGAAAATACGGTTTTTCCAATGAAAAATATTTCTCGACAACGCGCTTATCGGGTGTAAAATTATTTGGGTGCAAATACGCGAGTTTTTGAAACGAATCGTATTTCACAGCTTTTTTATCCCATTTTCCACTATTACAAGAACACGGATTAAGTATCTCATTTGCAAACGGATAACTCAATCGCGCAAACATCGGAACAACCGAAGCATCGTCTTCATTCACAACTACAATTTTGGCTTTTGTGAACACGCGAGTTGCAAAAGAAAGCGTTGTTCCAATGAGCAAATCAATCTTATTTTTGCGAACGAAACGTACAAATCCTCGCTCGACTTTCAGTACAGAGCGTACAAGTGCCAATTTAGTGTTTGCGCGACCTTCGCGAATTTTTGTGTAGGTCAAACCTTCGTCTTGCAGAAGTTTTTCCAAAATATCTTTTTGCTTTATGACGAAAAAAACATTTTTTCCGCTTGCGGAAAGATTTTTTGCCACATTTTTAAACAAATGAAAATGTGCGGGATGTCCTAAAAAAATACCTATATTATTCATCGTTTTTTTCAACAAAATCTTTTACGGTTTGAAATTGATAATTCCGATTTTTCCAAAAAATCAATTCTTTTTCGAGCAAAAATTGCGCATTTTCGCCGAGATTTTTCTTTTTCAACTGCTTTCGTAAAACGTCTGACAGTAAATAACTTATTGGATTGCGCGAACGTCTTTCGGCTTTTTTTCGCAAATCCTCCTCGTCAATCAACTCGTTCGGGTGAATGAGAAAATTAATTGCCTTTGCCGTATTTTTCGTTTCAAGATAAAGAAAATATCTTGTTAAATTACTGATAAACGGCGAAATACGCATAAAAGTTCCAATATACGGAAACACAAAAGACGAAACGGGAACTTCCATAATCGGCGAATTTCCTTTGCGAGCGAGGTTGTTTTCGGCGGTTTTGTACGGCGTGCGCGGTGCAGAAAACCATTGCAATTTATTTTTCGCACCGAGCGTCATAAACATATCCATTCGCTGTGGCGCAACCGAACTGTCAATCCGAAAACCTGCTTCGGCGAGTGCTTGCGGTGTGTGCTGATTTACGCGCAAAGCAGGCGCACGAAACGAGATAACTTCCTCGCCTGCAATGTTTTCCAAAATAGATTTTGCTTTTTTCAAATGCTCGATTTGTTCCTTTAAATTCAGCACATCGAAGGCTTTATCGTATTCGTGTGTTAAGCCGTGGCAAGCAACTTCGTGTCCGAAAGGCTGTATCATTTTCACAATTTCGGGGCATTTTTCCGCAAAATCGGCAATAAAAAAAAACGTGCTTTTCACATCGTATTTTGCATACAAATCGAGCAAGCGCGGCATTCCTTGTTTCCACACTTTTACGCCTGTTTCGTCGCGCAAACCGCCGTTGAGAATTGAGGTGGTTTCGACGTCATTTGTTATTAAGCAAGTTCCTTTCATAATTTATTTAATTTTCAAATTCACAGAATTACAAAATTACAGAATTTTCGGCATTTTGTAATTCTGTAATTCTGTGAATTATAATCACTCATCACGCCCATTTTATAATTGCTGCGCCGTAAGTCCAACCGCTTCCGACAGCTGCGAAAAGCACAATATCGTCTTTTTTCAGTTTTCCGCTTTTTTTCACCTCGTCGAGCAAAATCGGAATTGTTCCGCCCGAAGTGTTGGCGTATTTATCCATATTGGTCATCACTTTCTCGAAAGGAAGCCCGACAATTTCTGCCGTTTTTTGCAAAATTCGGATACTCGGCTGATGCGGAATCATTAAATCTACATCGTCGATTGTTAATCCTGCATCTTCCAAAACCTGAAAAATTGCCTTGGGCAAAACCTGTATAGCCGAATCGAAAACAGTTTTTCCATTCATTTGAAAATACTGTTCATGAAGATTATTTTCATTGAGCGGAATTTCGCTTCCGCCGCCCGGAATGGTAAAACCGAGCATTTCATTTTGTGTGTCGGTATAAATTCTGTATGCCAAAAAACCGCCTTCTTCCTCATTTACAGAAGTTAGAACTGCCGCGCCTGCACCGTCGCCAAAAAATACAGCATCGCGTCGTGTCCAATCGGTTGTTTTTGATAAAGTATCTGCGCCAACCACCAAAACTCTGTCGTAAACGCCCGCAGCGATGTATTGTGCAGCGACCGACATTCCGAAAAGAAATGCACTGCAAGCTGCCGACAAATCAAAAGCCGCTGCGTTTACCGCGTTCAATTTATGTTGCACAAAAGCCGCTGCGCAAGGGGTTTTGCGGTCGGGCGTAAGCGTGGCAACAATTATCAATTCGATATCTTCGTTTTTCAATCCTGCATCGTCAATGGCGCGTTGTCCCGCAATCGCTGCCAAATCGCTTGTGGCTTCATTTTCTGTGGTTACACGCCGTTCTTTTATACCCAATTTTTGGTAAATCCATTCTGCGTTTGTGGGCAAAATAGTTTCAAGATATTCGTTTGTGTATATCTTTTCGGGAACGTAAGAGCCTGTTCCAATAATTTTCACGTTTCTGACTAATTTTTTCATAATTAATTTACTTTTTAAATCCTATCGGAATTCCGTCTTTCATTTCAAATTCTTTCAGCACTTTTGCCGGCACACCGCCCACGAGCGTAAACGGCGGAACATCTTTCGTTACGACTGAACCAGCAGCGCAAATCGCACCTTCACCGATAGTTACGCCGGGCAAAATCGTTACACCAATCGCAATCCACGCGTATTTTTTGATATGAACAGGTGCGAGAAATGCTTCCGATATATTTTTGTGAAACTCGAACGGTTTATTGTGCGTGAGAATAAAGTTTTGCCCTGCAATCGACACATTATCCTCAATAATTACAAAATTCGGATACACATCGTCAATCGTAACCATTGGTCCGATATGCACTTTTTCTCCAATTTTCACACCGCGCCAACGCTGCAATTTCACGCGAATACCGCTGTACGGCACAATTCGCGAAATCACTTGCCAAATGTGGTCCATCGTTCGACGATAGAGAAACCGAGTTTTCGGCATAAAACCTGTATAACCGTGTTCTTTTGCCGTTCGTTTCAAGGCTTCAAAAAACGAGCGTTCAACATGATTTGGCAAAGGCTGTCGCTCGAGCGGTAAATAATCTTTCATATCAATCCTCCGTTTATGTCTAATGTTGTGCCTGTTGTGTATTCTGAATTTATCAAAAACTTTATTGCCTGATAAATATTTTCGGGGCTGCCAAGTTCACCGCTTGGCAGTTGATTTTTAATTTCTTGCAAAACTTTTTCAGGAACAGTTTCAATCATTCCTAATGCAAAATAACCGAGATTCAACGTATTGACCGTTATATTTCGGTGCGCATTTTCGGCAGCAATTACGCGTGACATTCCCCAAAGAGCGGCTTTTGAAGCGGCATAAGCCGAAGTTCCCGCAATGGCTTTTTGTGCCAAAACAGACGAAAAATTGATAATTCGCCCGAAATTCCGCTTGTACATCAACGGTAAAACTTCGCGAATAACGCGAAAAGTGCCGACCAAATTGAGATTAATCAATTCCTCCCATTTTTTCACTTCCGATTTTCGAGAAATAGCATTGTAATTTGAAGCAGCACAGTTAATTAGCACGATATTATCGTTGTTCGTGACCGTTTTTTCTATCCAAGCGCGAACTTGCTCATCGCTACAAATATCAACTTTCGCGAAATTTTCGGCATACTTTTCGGGTGGAAGTGTGCCGTTGTATGTGCCGAAAACTCGATTGCCTTCTGCGTGAAACTTTTCAAACAAAAACAATCCAATTCCTTTGGAAGCACCTGTTATTAAGAGTGTTAAATCATTCATTATTATGTGTTGATTTTTTTACAGAATTACAGAATTACAAAATTGAACTTTTAAAATTCTGTAGTTCTGTGATTTGTAGTCATTTCAATTTTTCAATATAAAATTTTCCTATTCGATACAAAAATTTGTTACAAACATACAAAAATCTTCCGTATTCTACTAATTCACCGCCAAATTTTGCTTTAAAATCGCGCACGCCGTAATCTTTGTTCGGCTTGCCTGCGCCAAGCATATCAAGGTATTTACAATTATTTTCGACGGCGTAAAGTATTGAACTCCAAGTGGCTAATGTTGATGGATATATATTTTTAAATTCGCCATCGCGACCGCAAACAAACCATTCGTAAACTACGCCATTCCAACAAGTACAAACACTTCCGCCGATTATTTTTCCTTCGTATTTTATGCCAAATATTTTATTTCCTTCAAAGGAAATAAATTTTTCAAAAAATTCAATCGGAAATAACGGAACGCGAATTTTTGTTTTGTACAAATTCTGCAAAATGGCGTAAAACTCTGATATTTCGTCTTTTGTTGTCAGTTCAACGATTTTAGCACCCAATTCCTGCGAAATTTTCACATCGCGTCTTTTAGTTGAACTCAATTGTTGATACACACTTTCTAAACTTTGTGTTTTTACGTGAAAATTCAAATGCGGTTGATAAGAAAAACCATTTTTTTCAAATACCGAACGAAATTTTGAATAATCCAAACTGTTTCGAGTTTCGATATAAATTGCTTTTTTGCTCAACTCGGAAACACAAGTTTTCAGCAATAATTCCAAAGTTTGTTCCGAAATATTTTCGTCTAATAAAAATCCGCCTTGAATAATTGCTCGCCGACTGAAAAATTGTTTCACTTTTCCACCATCAGCAACAATGTAACCGCACACCAAACCAACCAATTTTTCATCTTCCGAAACAGCAAATGCGAATGGCTCTAAAAAAATCATTGATTTGTGCAATTCGCAACATTCCAATGTTTGAAAAAACGAGGCAACAGACGAATTTTCAATCAGTTGTCGCCATTGTTCAATGTCTATTTCGGATATTTTAGTATGAGCGGTCATTTGTTTTATTCGCCGATTTTCAACATTTATTTTTTGACGTTTTTATAAATTTCTATGATTTTTTCGGCAACTATTTTATTGTCAAATTTCAATATTTTTTCTCTCCCAAAAGTTCGTTTGTTTACAAAAAAGATTTTTTGCAATGCTTCTGAAATTTCTTTTTCGGAATGCGAACAAACGAAGCAGTTTTCGGTATCATCAATTACTTCGCGCACATCGCCAACATCAACCGAAACTATTGGGCAATTTACCGCCATCGCTTCTTTGATAAATTGCGGCGAACCTTCACTAAAACTTGTCATCAAAACCGCATCAACAGCATTCATCAACAAACAAACTTGTTCGCGAGTGTAAGCTTTTAGTTCAATCAATTTTGCATCAGGCAACAATTTTACGGCTGCTTTTGCCAGAGTCGAATTCTTTACCCGATTGTCGAACCCGCTCGAAAATAAAACGAATTTTTCGTCATTCGTAAATCCTAATTTTTCGCGACATTCGATTTTCTCTAATGGCTTAAAAAGCTCTGTATCAACACCACAAGCAATTAATGCATAGTTTTTTTTAGGTTTTACGATATTGATGTTTTTTTGCGAAATAAAAATATTGAATTTCGATAAACAAACAGCTATTTTTGAAAATCGCAATACTTTCAGATTGTTAATATCGCTGCCGTGATAAGTTGTTACAACAGGTATTTTTCGTTGTAAATTTGCCAACAAACCCGAAAGTCCATAATGCGCGTGAATTATTTCGGGCTGAAAATCGCTGATTTTTTGTATTAATCCTCTCCTACTCTTCCAATATCCGAACAAGCCTTTTTGAGAAATCGTAAAAAAATCAATTTCTATGCCTTGCACTTTCAAACTTTCAACTTGGTCGAGAATAAACGGTGCAATTTTCCCCGAATTTTTACTGCAAACAATCAATACTTTCATCATACAATTCCCCTTCCTGCTAGCTTAATCCAACTCCAACCAATAATAGCAACAAAAATAAGCATTGTCCACCAATTAAAGTACTTTTTCTTTTGATTATCCATTTGTGAAATTCCGTACGCTGCCATTATCAATGCGAACGGCAAACTCGGCAAGTGAAATCGCTCGGAATGCGCAAAATTACTCAAAGCAATAACAACTAAATAACCTACTAAAAATGCCAATATCAATGTGTGTTCTCGCCATTTTTTTCGATAAAATAATAAAAAGATAGCCAGCATAGTAAAAAATGCCGTTATGTTTTTCACAAAATTACTTCCGTTCATCATCCGCATATTTTCTTGACCAGGCGTATTTACCATCGTCGGAAAAGGTATCACAAAAATCATCGGGGCAAAAATTGCACCGGTAGCATACCTTGCAAATTCATTTCCGCCTTCGCGTTGAGCGCGCCATTCCATACCTATTTCTTGATTATCCAGTCTATTTTCCCAAACTTCTTCTATTTCCATAGCTATTCGACCACCAAGAAAATAACCGACAGCTGCTACGACCCAAATTCCAATCAAAACGCGTTTTCCCCAACCGACTATTTTTGTCGAAGAGAAAACAATTGCCGAAAAAAATGCCATCAAAGCAGTTGCGCCTAAAACCGTACGAAAAGCAAACAAACTACCTGTTAGTAAAATCGGCACTGCAATATTGAGAAAATTGTATTTTTTACTACGCAACAGATGGTCTGTACGTTCGACAAAAAGAACTGTCAGAAAAACCATTTCCATTTCTTTAAGATGCAAGCCGCAGTAAAAAATAAAATGAGGCATAAGCATCGACAAAACTCCTGCTATTCGTCCAACGTTTTCACCAAAATTCCGCTTTGCAAGTTTGTATATCAGCACACACATATATGCACTCAAAAAAGCCTTAACAAAACGCACAAGTATTATTTCGTATCCAAAATAATTTTCAAAACCGCTTGCACCAACTATTTTATAAAAATAGGTCAAGTACAAAGAGTAACCTGCATCGGAAATAGCATCGTTCAGATGTTCCATCAAATTAGCCCAAATATTTGCAAATCCGTTCATTGCTGACAACCATTTAGCTATATGGTGATAATGAGCTGCATCGGCAACATCGAACTCAAAAGGCATTCCCGTCATCGCTTGATAATAATAGTACGAAAAAACTACATAAATCAAGCGTATAATAAGTGCTGTCCAAAATATGTTTTTTATGTATTTTTTTTCGCTGTTTTTTTGCCATTTCAGCGTGAGTGTGTTTGAAAAGTAGAAGAAACCGACAACAGAAACAATTCCAAAAAGCATAAATTGTAAAGGCATCATTTTTCGAAAAAAAAGTACACTTACAACTGCTAAACTTATGAAATACAGCGCTATTGCCTTATTTGTGAAATATTTTGGAACGTAATTCAACATATCGAATCGTATTCTTTTTTTAAATTCTGCAAGTGTTTTTCTATGCTGAATTTATTTCGAACTATGAATGAGTTTTCTTTTGCTTTTTCTATATATTTATTTCTATCCTGCAAAAACAGCATAAATTTTTCCAACAAGTCCTGTTCGTTCTTCGTTTTATACAAAATTGCCAATTTACCGTTGTCGGTTATTTCGGTCATCACTTCCCAATTATTTGCAAAAACGGGAATTCCAACAGAAATCGCTTCAATGACAGCGATACCGAATGTGTCATGGTCGGTGCTGTAAACAAAAACATCGATATTTTGCAAGATGGCAGGAACATCGTTACGAGAACCGAGAAAATGAACACAATCGTTCAGCCCGTTTTCCGCGCAATATCGCACGCAATCGTCGTATCGCCAAGATTCTACCTCGTTTTTTTTACCAATGAAATAGAAATCGAATGCAATATGTTTATCGTACAGCAGTTTCAAAAATTTACATACAGAGTTTTGTTCGCGACCGCGAACAAAATTTCCGACCATCGCCATTTTTATTTTCTTTCCGTCAGAATGATGAAGAAAATCAGGTTTTTCATATTTTTCATCAAATTTTTTAAATGAAATTCCGTTATAAACCGTTACTTGTTTTTCGGGTTTCAAACCGTATTTTTTCGTATAATACTCTCGTTGAAAATTGCTTACAAAAATATTTTTGTCTGCCAGTTTGAATGCCAACGATATTAATTTGTCTTTTTTATCAGCCAAATTGTCGTAACCGTGCAAAGTTTGTACGATTTTAATTTTTATTCCCAAACAAGCAATTCGCGCATATACAACATCAAGCGACTGTTGCACATGAACAATATTTACTTTTTCTCGTTTCAGCAGATTCCGCAATTTGAAAAAATAAAAAATATCAAACGGAAATTTAGGTGACAATTTTAAAAAAAATTGCCCCGTTTTGTAAAAATCGTTTTTCAAATTTCCATTTTTACGATGGATGCCGATAAAATTGAAATCTGCTTTCGAGGCATTTTTGAAAACATCCAAAAGCAGTGTTTCCGTACCGCCACGATTTAATGAGCCAAGTAAATACGCTATTTTCATTTTTTCAACAGATTTATCAAAAAATTCTTGCAAAGCAAGCCTGATTTGCGTATTTGATAATTTAATTTCCAATACCAAACAGGCAACTCATATTTTCTTTTCACGGATGTTGATTGTTTTGTCCAATCTATTTTTGCTAACTCCGATTGTGCTTCTTTCCTATACTTCTCATTCAAATAGTACGGAAACAAACTATACACTCGTAAATTATCAAGCAACTGTTTTAAATCCGAATTTTGGTTTTCTTCTTCTGCCAAATACTCCAAATTCCAAAGAAAATGTGTTTGCGGATTGTGCAAACTTCCGACAGCGCGAGCTTGTAATTCCACATCTTGATTGTAAAAAGCCAAGGGCTTATTCAACAGTACAACTTTGTATTTCAATGCAATACGAAGCCACAAATCGAAGTCTTCGCCGAGTTTCAATTGCGGTTTAAATCCTTGCATTTCGTTGAAAATATTTTTTTGCAAAATAACCGCGCCTGTCCAAACAGGCATCCAAGCCGAAGTGATGTAAGCCTTGCAATAATCAAAATATCCGCGTTCAAAATTGGCAGGCACGCCTATTTTTGCACGCCTATTTTTGTGGTTTTTCACTTTGAAATATGAACTTGCATACAACGAACCTTCGGGAAATTCAGTTATCAAACTTTTCATTTCTTCCAAAAAATCAGGCGACCACCAATCGTCAGCATCTAAAAAAGCGACATAATCGTATTTTGTTGCTTTTACAGCGTTGTTGCGCGCGGTAGAAACACCTTGATTTTTTTGTTGAATTAATTGAATTTTCGAATCTTTGATTTGCTGAACAATTTCCAATCCTCCATCCGTCGAGCCATCATCAATAACAATCAGCTCAAATTCTTGAAAAGTTTGAGCCAGCACCGATTGAATGGCTTTTTCAATGTACGCTGCTTTGTTGTATAACGGGATTACTATTGAGAACATTTAGTATATTTTTTTTAAAATCTTATCAATTCCTCTTATCAAAAGTGCGTGCTTGATTTTTTGTGTTTTTCGCAAGTAAAAATGCAACAGTTTATCCGACCATTTTCGCGGGTCTTTTATTTGTTTGCCTGCAATTTCCGAAAGCCGCACGAGCCATTTTTTATTCCAAATATCAAGTTTGCGGTAAAATACTGTTCCTCGCTCGTCAAACATTCGCGCTACTTCTTCAAAATAATATTTGCCGTCGTCTTTTGAAATCAGCTTTTCAAAATCGACGCCATTCTCTTTATAAAAATCATAAATTTTGGCATCAACATCAACTAATTCAGGATTTTCCTTTCCTTTAAAATACATTCTGTGAAGTCTAATAGCTGATACAAAGCGGTCGTTGTAAATGGTTGAAACTTGATAAAAATACTCCTTGTTATCTTGCCTCTTCGGAGTTAGCCGTGAAAAATGAATTACCTTAATATCGTTGATTGAAATCCATTCGGCATTCTCGGGATATTTCAAACGCGGCTCGTGAATGTATTTGTCGGGCCAATCACCATTGATTTTTTCGCCGTAATTACATGCCCAATCGCCGTCAGGTCTTTTACTTTCTACCAAACTTTTGTAATACGAACCGTACAAATTCAACCATTTAAAGTCAAAAACATCATTTTGCTTTGAATTTAAAATTCGCTTCCAACCATCTGTGTCCAAAAAATTGCCTACAAAAACCTCATCAACATCAAGCGTAATCACAATTTTATCGCCCTCTATTTTATTGGCTTCATCAAACAATAGCTGACGTGTACGCGACATATGCATATTTTGCATATTGTTCTCAATTACAGTTGCTTTCGGATATTTTTTGTAGATTTCACGCGAACCATCGGTTGAGTTTTGGTCGGCAATAATAATATGGTCAGCCCACAGCGAAGTTGCCGTGAGAAAAGCATCTAAAACCCACGCTTCGTTACGAACAGGAGTAAGGCAAATAAGTTTTGGCTTCATATTAAAATGTTTTAATCCGTTTTATTTTTTCTAAAAAATCTTCCTTTCATTATTTTTTCAGCTTTCAAAAACAAATTGAACAAAAATACATTTATTCTCAAACAACGATAAATAATTTTGTGTCGCGGATGTTGGCTAACTGCCTTAAAATAAGTCCAATTTATATGTTTTCGTATTTCTTTCGGCGGAACGATATTTTTTGGCGGCATAAAAACGCTGAAATACATTCCTGCTATTTCTCTGTAAATTATACTTTTATCAATATTTTTCGGAATAAAAAATTCAGATAAAATATTGGCAATACTAATTATGTCAAAAATTCTCTGTTTGCTCGGCGTTTGTGTAATGCTTCCTTCCCGAATCCGGTAAGCATATAAAACATCAGATATAACTTTTACATTTTCAGCACAATAGCAACAAATCGGTGTAAATAAATTATCTTCGTGATAAATACCTTTTTTGAAAAAAAGTTTGTTTTCAATCAAAAATTCTCTGCGATAAATGCGCAAAACTGTGCAAACAAAATGAAACTTCCGACTTTGCAATGCATATTTATTGTAATATTCCCAACCTGCAAGTTTTTGTTCCGAAATGCCTTTGTCGGGCGTCTCGATTGTTCCGTCTTCAAAAAAACGTTCGCCGTTGAACACAATAAAATCTTGATTTTCAATATTTTTATTCAAAATTTCAAGAGCATTTTCTGTAATCCAATCATCGCTATCGAGCAAAAAAATGTAATCGCCTTTTGCTGCTTTTATACCTGTGTTTCGAGCATCTGAAAGTCCGCCGTTTTTTTGATCAATTATCTGAAAACGACTGTTTTTTTCTGCAAAGTTATTCAAGATTTCTAAACTTCCATCGGTCGAACCATCGTTTACACAGACCACTTCATAGTCTGCAAAAGTCTGATTTAAAACAGAATTAAGACATTGTTCCAAATAATTTTCTACATTATAAACAGGTATGATAATTGAAAATTTCATTTAGTTTACTCCCACGTTACATTTTCTTTAATTACTCTTGCAGGCACACCACCCACAAGCGTATTGGGCAGAACATCTTTTGTTACAACTGCACCTGCCGCCACTATTGCGCCATCGCCGATTGTAACTCCTTTGAGAATGGTAACATTCAGTCCAATCCACACATGATTGCCGATTTTTATCGGTGCAGTTGTTTTTCCGTACTCAGAAAATGTTCTATCAATTTGCGAGTCTGTATTAATAATGTTGTGGTTATCACTGTCTCTAATCGTAACATTTTCTCCAATTAGAATATTATTACCTATTTCTATCTTCTCAAAACAGCTGATATTGAAATTGTTATTTACAATTCCACTCCCTAAAACCAAAACAGCATTTTTTGTCACAGACACATAAGCACCCGAATAAATATCAAAAGTCCCATTCACCATCAACTTACTGTTTTCTGCCATTTCGAGCATCGCCACGGCATAATTTCGTTTTTGCCAACTGCGATTTATAGAAAGATTTTTGCCATTTAAAATTATTTTTGCTGTTTTGTGAATGTTCAGTGCTGTGCGCGGATAAACTCGCACAAAATTCCGAAATTTGGCAGATTTCGTAAATAATTTCAAATACAACGACTTAATAATTGAATACTTCATTTTTTGTCTTTCAATATTAATGTATAAAAATACGGCAACGCTTTAATATTATACAAAACAGATTTGCAATATCGTTTTTGCATACGCAAACATTTGGCATACTGCATATTAAACGCAAGTTTTTTTCGGTGCAATTGTATGCGAGTAAAATTTTTCGCCAATGTTTTATTTATTTTTCGTCGTTTGTAAGCTGCCATTTCAGCCTCGTGCCGCCAATAAAGATTAATGTAACGTTTTGCGTAATCCCACGAAATATTATTGTCGTGCTTCCGATAATAATACAGCGGTTTGTCGAGAAAAAAAACGGGCGCAACTTCTTCCATTTTGAAAAACAAATCCATATCTTCGGCAACAACAAAACGCGGGTTTGTTCCTTCCGTTTGGTCGTAAAAAAATTTGCTAAAAAGAACAAAATGCGAAATATGTCCACCACTCGAAGTCAAATTGGATTGCCCTTCGGGAATTTTTCCTGTCCAAGTAGAAATTGATTCTACTTCCAATTTAGTATTGCAAAGATAATTGGTACTGTAAACAATACTGTATTTTTTTTCATCTTTTAAATGAATTGCCATTAATTCTTCCACCGCCGTTGGTTCAATCGTATCTTCGGGGTCGAGAAAAGCAAAGTATTCGCCTTTCGAAGCATCGATACATTTCCGCTTATTTCGCCCGCAACCGTAATTTGAAAAATTAAAATATAAGTTGATATTCGCCTGTGGATTTTCGGCAATAAATTTTTGAATAATTTCCACCGAATTATCCGTCGAAGCATCATCCACTATCACAATCTCTATGTTTGAATAAGTTTGCGACAAAGCTGAATTCAATGTTTCGACAATAAATTCACTGTTGTTGAAATTAGCAACAAGCAACGAAACCAATGGAAAATCTGATTTGTTTTTCATTATTTTATTGCCTCCTTTACTATTTTGTTAAATTTTTCTTTACTGAAATACTGTTTCACTTTCTCGTAAGCATTCGTTGCCATTTTTTTATTCTGACTTTCGTCTGTCAATAAACTTATCAAATTTTCAACGAATTCATCGGTGTTTTTCACGACAAAACAATCTTTTCCGTTTTCAAAAAAAGCATCAAATCCTCTAAATCCCGATTGTGTAGTTATGCAAGCGCGTTTCATCCGGGCAGCTTCAAGAAATTTTATGTTCGTGCCTCCGCCGACATAAATCGGAACAACCACTACTCTACTCTGCTCATAAAAGTCTGACAAGCTATCAACGTATCCTGTCAAGTGAACATTCGGATATTTTTCCCATTTTTCTTTCAGTCGAGGATACCAAATTTTACCACCGATATAAAATTCAGCATCGGGCATTTTTTTATGCAGTTTTGTATATATATTTTCCAAAAAATAATCAATTCCTTGTTCGTTTGGCGGATGTCCCAACTCGCCGATAAAGCAAATCCGCTTCGGAACTTTTGAGAAATCAATATCCGGACAAACTTCTTGTTGATAATAAGGAATATTGGGCAAATAAACAGCATTTTCCCCCATTAATTGAGTCGGATTTGGGAAGAATGCACAGTGAACTTTTCCCAACATTCGCCTTGTCATAAAATAAGCACTGAAAGCCAAAATATAATTCCGTATTTTTCCCGAGAGACTGTTAAATTCTGCGGCTCTCATTCGATATTGGTCTGACGGCAAATCATCCACATCCACTATCAATTTGGACGAAAAATCCAATAAACCGCATTCAACTGCTTTCGACAAATATCTTACAACGATGAAATCGTACTGATTTTCAGTGATAATTTTCCTAATTTCTTCGGCACTTTCTTGGTCGAAAGGAAAAATGCTTTCTCGCTTCCAAAACACAATAATAGGTTTCCATTTTTCCCATTTGGAAATGTTTTTTTTCTCTGTCAGTTGTTTTTTCTCGCGAAATATTACATTACAATGAGGCAAAACGGGATATTTCCTGTTTCCCGAAAAAGTAAACACATCAACTTCAGCAAACTCCAAACAGGCTTTTAAAAGCAAATTTGTGCGCTGTGTTGTACCAATTCCGTGCTCAAACGGATTTTGGTCGGGCGAAACAAATAATATTTTTTTTCTTTCTATTTCCATAGCCAATTTTGCCCTTTTTTGCGATTTTGCGTTGCGCTAAACACTAAAGCATCGTAATTATTTCGTAAAAACTTCAGCTCTCTCGCCCACTTTTTGGCACGAGCAACGCGCAATTTCAACAAATTAGTTGCTGTTTTTTGCAAAGATACTAAAATTTCTTTCTTGTAATTATAATTTCGATTAATATCTGTATATCGAATTCGGAATAAAACTTCTTCTTCGCGACTGTCGTAAAGCGCACGCGGGCGGTCATTATCGTGTACAATTTTCTGTTTCGGACAAATGCCAAGCTTTAATCCGTGATAACGAAGTCGATTCAAATAATTGTCGTCTTCGCCGTAATGGAAGAAAAACGGGTCGAAACCACCGATTGTTTCCAGCGTTTTTCGAGGAATAAACCAAGCTGCTGCGTTCACATAATTGATTTCGTAAACATCGGTCAATCGTCCGAAATACAAATCTTCAAAAAGCTGAGTATCAGAAGCAAAATAATACTCAAAACCGCTCAAACGTTCTAACAGCAATCTTTCTATATTTCTCTCGTCAGCGGTCAAGTGCATCGGACTTAAAATGCCGAATTGTTGGTTTGCTCGGTGAATTTTCAGCAATTCATCTATCGTATTTTCATCAACCAACCAAGTATCTTGATTTAGTAAAAAAACATAGTCGGCGTTTTGTTCCAACGCATATTTTATACCCAAATTGTTTGCTCCGCCAAATCCTAAATTTTTGTCCGATTCTATGAATGTAAATTCAGGATAATTTTTTTTTACAAATTCAGCAGTGTCATCGGTCGAAGCATTGTCGATAATTACTACATTTAACAGATATTTCGAACGTTTCAAACTGTCGAAACAACGCTGATACCATTGCATTCCGTTATAAGCTACTATGATGGCGAAGATTTTCATGTTGTTTCGTTTTTTTAATAATATCCCAAATCAAATAATTTCCAATAACGATATTTACCATTATTTAAGTACAAAGCAGCTGTACTTCCGCCTGTATTTCCTGCAATTAAAGCATCGCATCGACTTAACAGAAAAATGCTCGAAAGATATTCGATACCGCGCTCGTAAATCTCGTGTTCGTGCTTGCCGTGAATTTGGTAAATATCGGTGCATTGATTTCCGTAGAAACGTTCATCATAGAAAAAACGCTTGTTTATAATGATTTTTTGCGGAAATGCCTCCTCAAATTGCTTGCAAATGGCATATTCTTCGGTGGCAAGATAAATGTAATCCAAATCGAGTTCGAGCATTTTTATTCTTGATTCTTCAATCAAATCATTTATTTCGGGCTGAACAGGATGTCCGTAAGGGCGTTTTTGTATATAATCCGTTCCGCGACACAGCACGCCAAGAACTTTTTTATTTTTCAGCAAATTGTCGTATTCATCAACTACATATTTTTGAGTATCAGCATTTAACACCAAAAAATCGCAGTACAGCTTACTCCAAGTTTTCAGTTCTTTCGGATTGTAAGGCGTACGGAAATCGGGTGAAATCAAACCTGTTTCCAAATTGCAAATTTCATATTTTTCGGGCAACTCCGTTCCAAAAGGCTGCTCGAGAAAAGTATCCCAATTTGTCCAGCCAACGCCGCGATTATCCAACTGAATCACAGGAAAATAACCTTTGTGCATCACATCCAAAATAAGCGAAATCATATTGCTGGCAAAAGCAAAGTTGAAGTAACCATACTCATAAGTTCCTTTGCTGATAAGCATTACTTTCGCTTTGTTTTTTGCAAGTTTACGCTGCAATTCCGCTTTGTCATAATTTACTGCAAAATTACGAATTCTGTATCTTTGGATTTTTGATATTAATCTACTCACTGCTTTCATATAAAAAAGTTAAACTAACATTGCCACGCTGCAAAAGCATCTTCTATATGCTCAACGCTGAATTTTCCGTCAAGATTTTTCAAAATGCTTACAATGTCAAATCGGGTTTCGAGCTGCGAATCATATATTTCAATGTAATGATGAGCTGCATCGATTGTACGTTTTATTTTTGCTTTGCCGACAAATTCTTCGGGATTTCCAAAAAAGTTACTTGAACGAGTTTTCACTTCAATCACTACCAGCGTATCATCTTTTTCGGCAACAATATCAAGTTCATATTTCCCTAACTTCCAATTTTTATGGCGTATTTTATAGCCCTTAGATAGTAAAAAATCTTCTGCCGCTTTTTCTCCTTGTTTTCCTAATTCGTTGTGTTTTGCCATTAAATTTTTTACGGTTGTTTGAAGTGTTTTGCGCATACCGACACAAAGTTTTGCACTTGTTTTACATTTTCTTGCTCTATGGAATCCAGATATACTTCTTTTTTATTTTTTGTGTCTTTTGCAAATTGAATTTCTTCCGCCGTCATTCCGTATGCAATGCCGTATTGCATTTCTTTTTTCGGCAACCAATCATCTTTTTTAACTCCTTGCAAAGGCATTATAACAGGAATACAGTCGCACAATGCCGCGTATGTGGTATAAAATGTATATGGGTCGTAACTAATACAATACTCGGACTGATTGAATATTTTTGCAATTTCTTCGTCGGACAAGCCGTCAATCACAGGTCCGTCGAACGATTTGGGTAAATCGTCGCGCATTTCGCCTTTGCGCACAATGTAACAATTTCCCGAACGCGGTTCGAAATTAGTTTGCTTAAAAATCTCTCGCTTTACGCAAAGCAGATTTAACAAATTTTCGTCGGGATTAAGTTTCGGGTCGTTAAATGCTTTGTCGTAACAAAAAAACAAGTCGTTTTTGCCATAATCAACTCTATTTGTATAAACGCCCGATTTGTAGAGAAACCATCTAACCACATTGTTTGCCCGAAGCGGATTTCCGCCTTCTATTTCGGGATAAATCACTATCGTATTTTTATTGATGCACGGTTTCAATTTTAATTTTGAGAGATATTTTTCGGTAGCAGTTTTTTTGTCGTTTAGCAAAATTTCTTTTTTCTGGAAAAAGTACACCATTTCGACTATCACTCTTTTCGCACAAAGAATTATTTGCTTCCACCAAATTTGTACTGCATTGTTGTAAAGTATTCGCTCTTTTCTGCCGCCTATCAAGTATATTTGTGATTTATAGCCTTGTTCCGACAACAATTTGTGCAAATGATACAACACCACAATTCCTCCCGATGTTTCGTTATAAGGAGGCGCAAAAATAATGAATGAGTACTTTTTGTTGTTCATAAATCGGTTTTTTCAAAAAAATCCGTTCGGTTTTTAGCATTTTATTCTTTCAGAAACAGGAATTTCATTGCTTGTTTCAGCGAATATCGGTCTATTCCCAATGCCAAAGCATATTTCAATCTGTACAAAAAACCAACTTCGCGCATTCCGGGTTGAGCAAAATTATAATAAAAATTTCGTATCACGGATTTTTGTGCATCAGTTGGTTTTTGTGTGAATATATTTTTGCGTCGATGGTAAGCAATCGCACCATCAATCCAATCTTTTCCAAAATTTCCTTTTGAATAGTGATTTATAAACAGCACATTTGTTACGAACACGCGATATTTTTGCGACACGCGATAGGTATAATCAAGGTCGTAAAAATGAAATCCACGTATTGATTCGTCAAAAACAATTTCGTTCCAAATTTTTTTCGGGGTAAAAATTAGAACTCCGTCTAAAACATTGACATACGCAGGTTTGTCGGGAAACGAGTATAAGCGACTGTCTTGATAAATGTGCATATTATCCCAGTCGGGAATACCACTTGCCCAACCGGTAACGAGCGATGTTTTGTTTCCGCCTGCAACTCCCAAAGCGCCCAAATTTTCGTCTTTTTCAAAATATTCGCAAACTACAACTCCCCAATTCTCGGTACGGAAAGTAACATCTTCGTGAACAAAACACAACAGCGGATATTGCGCTTTCCGCGCGCCGATATTGTAGGCTTTGCACATCGAAAATTGTCCCGCATTTTCGACAGGTATCAATTCATATGGAATTTTTCCTATTGTTTCTTCAACGCTGCGAACCAAATCCGCGTAATATTTTTTTCTGTATGTTGAAACTATAATTGAGAGCATTTGAACAAATTTTATTTTTTTCTCAAAACAGAAAACGGTTTCAGTAAAAATTTTCCCAAGCGATAGGCTTTGGTTTGTGTAATTCTATTTTTTTCGTTTTCGATGGCGTGATACGCGCCGAGAATTTCCAAGTATTTGCCGATAAAATCGCTGATAAGCACATCGATTTCAACACCTGCGCGTTTGGGCAAATCGTGCTTCCATTTCTCGAAAAAGATTTTTTGTGCCGAATAGAAGTTCTCATTCATAGAGTTTTGAGTTCCTTCTATGTGTTCTATCAACACATCGGAAATTACAATATTAACGTATCCTTTTTGCAATATCCGAAAACAAATATCCATATCGTAATAATGGAAACCTGAGAATAATTCATCATCAAATTTTATTCCATCATCAACAAATAGTTTTCGAGGAATACAAAACCACACTCCATCGCAAGCAACAACATCTGCTTCGTTATTGACAGTAAAATATTTATCTTCGCGCCGCGTTATCCGAACGCCGTTTCTATTAGAAATATAAACTCCCGAAATTGCGGGAACATCGCCCCAATAAGCAGGTGTATTTGGCATATAATGTCCGCCCAAAATTCCAAGACAACCAATTTCTTTCCGTCTTTCAAAATGCGATACTACTTTTTTTCCCCAGTCCGATGTATGAATAACAATATCATCGTGCATAAAGCAGAAATACGGAAATTTTGCTTGCTCAACTCCGCGATTGTATGCCGAAAAGATAGAGTACCGATTTTGCGAATTATCTATCACAACCAATTCGTATTCAACGCCTATCGTTGCCGAGATATTATCTCTTAATCTCGGCGGTATATCGGCTGTTCGCGAACAAATTAAAATAGAAATCATTTTGTATGTTTTTTTACTTGCGTTTTCTCAACCAAGCGTATGGTTTTAGTAAAAATTTTCCTAAACGATATGCTTTGGATGCTCGTATTTTTTCTAATTCAATCTCTTTTGTGTACAAATGCGTAAAACTTTGTACTGTACCGAAAAAAAATTCTGCTTCTTCTATAAATTCGGTGTCTTTCTGCGCGATAGCATATTTCAAGAGTTTTAGATAACTGTCGGCATAAATGCAGTCGGCAAGTTTTTTGTCCACATCGTATTTTACAATGTATTCTTGCTGAATTTCAAAAATTCCTTTCAGATAGCGATATTTGGCTGCATCGGAATTCGGGCGGCTTGCCGTTCCTGCCGATATTCTGTAAACGGCTGTTGCATCGCGCAAAAAATAGATTTTACCATGCTTCAATACATCCAACAACATTGCAAAAGTTCCATCAAGATACGGTTTTTCCGTTTGGATGAAAAAATTTAACATTTCGCTCCGAAAAACCCAAGTGCAGGGTGCTAAATATCTTTTGTTTATCAAATGGTTTTCAAAGCTGATTGCTGTGTCTGTCAGACTGTTTTTTAAAACCGATTCTTCTATTATTTTCGTATCTTGACACAAAGCATTCACATCAGTAAAGCAAAGTCCGAATTCTTTGTTTGCTTCCAAAAAATCCACTTGCTTTTGCAATTTCAGCGGGTCAATCCAATAATCGTCGCCTTCGCAAATGGCGATGTATTTTCCTTGCGCTGCTTGCATATTTTCAATAAAATTACGCATCATACCTTTGTTTGTTTCAGGCAGTTGCAATTTTATTATGTCAGAATATTGCTGTTGATATTTTATGCAAATTTCTCGCGTTTTATCCGTACTGCAATCTTCGCCGATAATTAGTTCTATCAGGAAATTTGTTTTTTGCATCAATACACCTTCAATCGCTTGTGAAATATAGTCTTCGTGATTGTAGGTTATCATACAGACAGAAACCATTATGTTCGTATTTTCCGTTTTCATAGTTTCAATTTCATCAACCAAGAATCGTTTGTTTTTTCGCTATCAATCGTAAATCCGAATTTTGTATATAATTTCATTGCAATATCGTTGTGCTTTTTTACTTCCAAGTGAAATTCGGAAAATCCTTTTTCTTTTAACTCCGAAGTGGCGAATTGCAATAGTTCACTTCCAATACCTTTTCCCGTTTGATTTTTCGCGGTGGAAATATTAGTCAAATACGCAGGGTTTTCTGTGCCTTTGTTTTCGTAAACCGCCGCAAAACCTACCAATATATCATCGTACCAAAATTCATATAAAGTTGCATTTTGAATAATTTTTGAAAAATAACCAGCTAAACAAATCGTTGACTCCAACTCTTCGACAAAATCTTGATTTAGCGAACTAAAATGAAGTTCGATATCTTTCAATTTGGCTGTGTTTTTGTATAAACCATTTTTCATATCAACTCATATTTATCCAACATCTCGCTTATTTCTTCCATCGAACAGAACATCATCACATCTAAAATTGACAAGTTCGGTACAAACCCACCTTTAAACTGATTATATTCAATATTTTGCGTTTTTAGAAAGTTTAGTTTTATGTTATGTTTTTCAAATTCTGTTTTGTCGTATAATTCTTGTCCACCGATTGCGTTGATGTATTCAGCTGCACCAAGATTTCCGCAAAAAGCAAGAATTTTGTCTTGACCTTTTAAAGAGTGGTCAATGTTTACCGTCGAAGAAACAACAAATTCTGTTTGAATGCGCAGATATTCGCAAATTTTTTTCACAGAATTATAATTGAACTGAAAAAGGTTGTTGTTGTTAAAATTTACTATATCTTCAAATATTTCAAACGCACAATCAAAATGAGGCGATTTTTTATAATTGCCTGCGATTTGATTTAATAATTTTTCTTTGTCAAACGACGAACTAATTTTTCTGTCGCAGATATCTAAATAATCCGAATCTTTTTCTAACGAAACAGTAATGTAAGCTTCTTTTCCACTAACTAACACACGATTTCGGTTTATCCAACCCTTTTTTGTGTATTGAATATTATCATAAATCATATATTTATCAACCGCATTTATCAGTTGAAAATATCCGATATACGGCAAAAAATATGGTTGCATTATTCCGAGTTTCATTTTTGGACAAATTTCAATAAGCCTTTTTCTCTTTCCTTTATTCTTTTTGCCGGAATTCCGACGTAAATTCCCCAATTTTCCAGTGTTTTATTTATCAAAGCCATGGCACCTACGGCAACTCCTTCTTCAACCACAACATTAGGCATTATGATACAGTTTGCACCAATTTGCGAATATTTTTTTATCAAAATTTTTCCGCCTGTTACATTGCAGTATTCTTTCGAGTTCATTGGACTTATTAAATAATTTCCCGAAAAATCATCCATCGCGCTATAAATGGTAACCCTTGCGGATAAACCCGTATAGTTTTCCATTTCAATACCATTTGCGCCGTACAAAGCACAATATGCGGCGATATGAATATTTGAATGCAAGCTAATTTCGCCCGATAAAATACAAAAATCATCAATACGCACATTGTTGCCAATGCTGATTTTTGAAGGCGAATATATGCTGCATTTTCGGCTGATTAAAACATTTTTTCCGTACTGCCTTAATCCTAATTCAGCTAATTCTTTTTCTGTGTAAAAACTGTTCATTTTGTTTTTATTAGCTTTACAATCCGTTTAATATCATCATTTTTCAATTCCACAAAAATCGGCAAACAAAGCACTTGTTGTGCAATTTTTGTGGCAATCGGCAAGTTTTCTTTTGTTGCCGACGGAAGATTTTTATACGGCTCAAAATCACTGATTAGCGGATAAAAATATCGCCGACTTAAAATATTATTTTCTTGCAATTTTTCGTAAAGTAAATCGCGGCTTATTCCGTATTTTTCTTCGTTTATCAAAATTGGAAAATAAGAATAACCGTGCGAAACATCTTGCATATCGTTCAAAAAACTAATTCCTTGAATATCTTTCAACTGTTCACGATAAAGATTTGTAATTTCTTTTCGTTTTTCAATAAAGTTATCTACGTATTTTAATTGCAACAAACCGTAAGCCGCTTGAACTTCGTTGAGTTTGGCATTAATTCCCGGCTCTTCCACAACTGTTTCGCCTCGAAATCCGAAGTTTTTAAGATTATCAATATGGTGTTTCATTTCGGCTGTGTGCGAAATTATCGCTCCGCCTTCGATTGTGCTGTACACTTTTGTAGCGTGAAAACTCAAAACGGATAAATCACCATAATTTAAAATTGAATTTCCGTTTTTTTTCACTCCGAATGCGTGTGCCGCGTCGTAAATTATCTTTAAATTGTGTTTATCAGCTATTCTCTGAATTTCAGCTATTTGACACGGATTCCCGTATACGTGAACAGGCATAATTGCCGTTGTTTTTTCGGTTATTGCAGCTTCAATTTTGCGTGGGTCTAAGTTCAAATATTCCGGCTCAATATCCACGAAAACGGGCGTAATCTTGTTCCACCAAAGCGAGTGAGTAGTCGCCACAAAGCTAAACGGCGTTGTAATCACTTCGCCCTGAATTTTCAATGCCTGCAAAGCCGACATCAACGCCAAAGTACCGTTCGAAAACACGGAAATATATTTTACACCCAAATATTCTGCCAATTCCTTTTCCAGTTGCTGGTGCAAAGGTCCATTATTTGTGAGCCATTTATTATCCCAAATTTGCTGTAAATAAGGCATAAATTCGCTCAACGGCGGAAGACAAGGCTGCGTAACAGTGATTTGTTTATTCATTTTTAAATTTTCTCCACAAAACTATAATCGTTTTCAATAAATGTTGGTCGTACTGCACCTATCCACTTTCCGTGCCAATCGGCAACATTTCTGTCTTCTATAATTTCAAACGAATGAGCATGGTCGTGATTAAAATAGCATTGCGCTTGTGTAACAAACATATTGCTTACATAATAAAGCCCATCGTTCATCAAGTTGGCAGGAATATGAAAAACGGCTCTATGTAGTCCTTTTTTCAAGGGTTTGTTTTCTGTAAAAACGTTGAAAACACATTGTCCGTTCATATCGTACAAGTGCATACTCACATTTACAGGAAAGTTTTCTTCCAAACACCAAAATTCGGTTATAATATCAAATTCATCTTTAACCGTTAAATAATCGCCTTTATATTGAATATACGCACTTTTTACTTTAACTTTTTCCAACCCGGGTGCATTTTCAAAATCCCAATGATTGTTCACAATTCCTTTGGCTGTTTCGTCAGCAAGATAATAATCAACCACTTCATTTATCTCGCCTGCAAATGCTAGTCCGCCGTCTTTCAGCATAACGCCTGTTTTGCAAAGATTTTTTACCGCCGTCATATTATGGCTCACAAATAGCACCGTTCTACCCTCGCCTTTGGACACATCTTGCATTTTTCCAATTGCTTTTTTCTGAAATTCGGCATCGCCAACAGCAAGAACTTCGTCTACCACAAGAATTTCGGGGTCGAGATGCGCAGCAATGGCAAATCCGAGACGAACGGTCATTCCCGACGAATAACGTTTTACCGGTGTATCCAAATATCGTTCTATGCCCGAAAAATCCACAATTTCGTCTAACTTACGAGTAATTTCCGCTTTGGTCATTCCCATAATAGCACCGTTCATATAAATATTTTCGCGACCTGTCAATTCAGGGTGAAAACCTGTGCCAACTTCGAGCAATGAGGCAATTCTTCCTCGTGCTTTGATTGAACCGGTTGTCGGCGCGGTAACTCGCGAAAGAATTTTCAGTAATGTTGATTTTCCTGCGCCGTTTTTGCCAATAATTCCCAAAACATCGCCTTGCTGAACCTCGAAATTAATATCACGCAACGCCCAAACGTAATCGCTCATTCCTTTAGTAGAACGGTCGTTTACTTCGCCGATTTTCAAATAAGGGTCTTCTTTGCCAAGCACATTTACTTGCCACCAACGATTTAAATCGTGGCTTATGGTTTTTGTAGAAACCAATCCAAGACGATATTGTTTCGATATATTTTCAAATTTTATTGCAATACTCATGATTTTTCAATTAGACTGTATCCATAAAACTTCGCTGTACTCGGTTGAATATCAAAATACCAATTCCCAACAACACTACCATAAATACAAAACTATAAGCCAACGCCCACCAACTAAAAGTTCCTGTTCCCAAAACACCAAATTTGAATGTTTCAACAATGGAAGTAATCGGATTAAGTGACATGATAAGTTGCCGTCTTACGTTTGTGATTGTACTAAGTGGATAAATAATCGGCGTAGCATACATCCACAGTTGAACAACAAAACCCAACAATTTTGTTAAATCTCTATATTTTGTCGTCAGTGCCGAAAACAAAATACCGAATCCAAGTGCTAAGCCTGCTAAAATAAGAATTAAAAGAGGAAAAAGTAGAGCATAAGCAGTTACAAAAACTTGTGCATCTGTGAAAATAACATAGTATAAATATACGATAACAAACAAACCTAACTGAATAAAAAAACGTACCAAGTTGGAGGTTACCGTTGCTAGAGGCATTACCAAACGCGGAAAATATACCTTGCCGAAAATTCCAGCATTAGCAACAAATGTGTCTGATGTCTTATTCAGACATTCGGAAAAATACTGCCACAAGCAAATTCCTGCCAAATAAAAAAGTGGCTGAGGCAATCCATCTGTACTGATTTGTGCTATTCTGCCAAAAACCACCATAAACATGACGGTAGTCATTATCGGTTGAATAACAAACCAAGTCGGTCCCAAAATGGTTTGTTTGTATTGCGTAACAATATCGCGTTTTACGAATAAACTCCACAAGTCTTTGTACTGCCAAATTTCTTTGAAATTAACGTCAAATAAACCTGTGCGCGGTTTAATTACTGTTGTCCATTTTTCCATTGTAAATTAATAACTTTCGTCAATCAAATATCACCATCATCTGCATAATACCGTGCATGATTTTTGGCGGCTTCTCGTTTTTTCTTCGAATAAAATTTTCCACCATAACTATAAGCCGGACCATAATAAGAACCATACTTAGAGTAATGACTTCGTTCCGAAGCAACATCGTTTATAATGGTGTAAATATTCAATACTTTATCATCGCGCAATTGTTCGGTTATTTTCTTAATTCCTGCTTTCCGTGTTTTGTTCAGACGGGTTACAAATAAATTTACATCAGAAATCAAAGTAATGGCATAGGCATCAGCCACTAAACCAATCGGACTTGTATCAACAATAATAAACTCGTATTCTTTCTTCAATTCTTCAAACATTTGTTTCAGTTTATCCGAGCGTATCATTTCTCCCGGATTTGGTGGAACGGGTCCGGTTGTGAGCAAATCGTAGTATTCATTATCCGTTTTTTTAATCACATCTTTCAACTCCATATCTCCGATGAGGTAGTTTGTTACGCCCGGCTCGTTACTCGTGTTGAAAAACTCGTGCATATTCGGTTTGCGAATATCCATATCAACAAGTATTGTTTTTCGCCCCGTTACGGCATAAACAGCTGCCAAGTTAGCGGAAAAATACGTTTTTCCATCACCCGACTCTGTCGACGAAACAGCTATCATTATATTGGATTTACGCTTAACGATAAATTCCAAACGAGTGCGTATCACTCTAAAAATTTCGGCAAAAGACGAACGAGGTTTTTCTATTAATAACATCGGATTGTGTCTTTTTGTTCGGCGAATAGAGCCGATAATCGGAAACGCCGATGCTTTTTCAACATCCGAAACAGTGGTTATTTTTGAGTTTAACAATTTGATTAATAAGACAAAGCCGAATGAAAGTGCCAAACCTAACGCTAAAAATTTGATTGTTGTTTCTCTTTTTGCCTTATGGTTTGTCATATACAGAACACGCGCTGTGTCAAGTACCGAATTGTCCGAGCGGTTTGAGGCTTTTTGCACCTCAGCTTCAGCGCGCCTTTGCAAAAAGAATGTGTAATACGATTCTTCGATACGGTATCTTCTTTCTATCGAAGCCATATCAACTTCTATTCGAGGGAGTTCGCGTATTTCTTCTTGCAAATGATTCATTCTTCTATTCAAAATTCCTTTCTCTAACTGAAGTGACAGGCGCATTGCTTGAATTTCTTCAAAAATCCGCAGTTTTGTAATTTCTATTTCTCTTATTGTCCTGTCATAAGTTATGTGTTGTTCGGTTATTTCAGCAAGATGCAAATGTTTGTTGGTTAGTTGATTTGTCAAATCAAAAAGTTTTGGGTTATCAACGGCAACTGCCGGCGGAACAATAATTTCACCCCTTGAAATGTTATCATCTAAAAATGCCACTAAATGATTTAAAAACTGCTCTCTTATTTCTAAATCTTTTGCTTGATTTTCAAAATCGACTTGCCTTGCAGTGATATTCGCAGCATGTGCTGAAAAATCAATCAGCTGATTACTTTCGCGAAAGCGGGTTAACTCTTCTGCCGACCGATTTAAATCAAGCTGAAGCGAAGCTATCTGTCTATCAATAAAAGTGATAGTTCTTACAGCCATATCATTTTTGAGAGCTAAATTATCGGCGATAAATACTTCGCACAATTTATTGATAAAATCAACATCTCTTGCAGGAACATCGCTTATCAATACTATTCTTAATACAGAAGAACCTTCTTCTACAAATCCGAGCTGCAATCTTGATAAAAATTCGTTAATCAAGCTGTCGCGCGAACGAAACCTAAAAAACATGTCGATATCCCTAAAGTCTTCCCGCAGTCGTTGTACAGTTATCGTAAACCAATTTGTTTCCAACCGTTCGCCCACTCTACCTTCGGCAGTCATAATTTCATTGCCTTTGTCATCATCCAACGAAATAATATACGAACCATCGGGTCTTACATTTATTCTAAACAAATGACCGTATGCTTGTGGTGCAATGCGTTCCGAGCTTATGAATATGGGCGTATCTCTATATCGATTACGTTCTATAAATCTGCCTTTTGTGATATATTCGGTAGCAAGAAATGGAAGTTCATCAATCACACGACCGATAAAATCATACGAACGCATCATGATAACTTGATTTCGTTGATTGCCAAAACCCGGCTGTAAACCAAATCCTTGCATGAATGCATTACTGCCTGTGCGTTGTCCTGTGCTTTCGCCGCCAAGAATTATAGTGCCGGAAGTTAAAAAATTGGCTTTCCAAGAACGATTTTTAATATAAGCTACTCCCAAAGCAATGGATACAGCAATGAAATATACATACCAAAAACGTAAAAAATGAGATAACCATTCTTTATAATCGAAACCACTTTCTTCCTCTGTAAAAACTTGATTGTTAATATCCTGTTCCATCATTTATGAAATTTATCTAATCGTCTAATTACTAACTTGTCTCAAAAGCAATACAGTGTTAAAAAACATCGCCGTAATATTTATCAAACCTAAAAATTCCTGATAATTTTGCATTCTGAAAAAACTGGATGGTAATCTCCTCACGTATATAATATCGTTTGGGTAAATCCAATAAAATTCAGACTCGATTACGCTACGAGGACGAATATCGAATTCCATTCGTTGAAGTCCATCACTAGTTTGACGAAGGATTGTAATCCGCCTTCTATCACCCGAAATTTGCAAATCGCCTGCCAATGCCAAGGCTTGATAAATGGTGAGTCGGTCTTTGTATACAGGAAATATCCCTGTTCCAACATCGCCTATGATGGTAAAAGTTCGATTTTCTATCGCCATTCTTATCATAGCATCAGGCACTATTTCTCTAAATACATTTTGGACAACAGCTGTTGCTTCTCTCAATGTTAACCCCTCGATGTGTATTTTTCTGACAAAAGGTAAATCAATCGTTCCATCATTTGCTATGCGGTAAGACATTATTCCTTCATCGCCATATATCGCAGCCATTGCAGCATCTGTTGTTATCAATCGAAACACTACTTCATCGTTTACCCGCAAGCGATATTCTTGGTATGACGCTCTATCGTATTCGGGCAAAAAAAGCCGTTGTTCTTGTAAATATCCCATGCCTCTGAATGTGTAACAAGAGGAAAATATACAGGTAACAAGAAGTGTTACAATTATTGTTTTATATCGAAAAAACATATTTTCAAGAGTTTTTTAATAAAGTTGCCGCTTGCTTAGAAACCACTGATTATAATAAACAGCATTAATCCGCCCATTGCCGTTCCCACTATTGTGGATGCAAGAGAGGTAAAGTTTGTTATGCCAAACACTCTTTCTGCCATCGGCTGGATATATATAACATCATTATCTTCAATGTAAAAATAGCGCGAGTGAATTATATCTTCACTGCGTACATCGAACGTAATAACAGTAGCACCTTCTTCCGTTTCGCGTATGATTCGTATTTTACTTCGTTTTCCGAAAGTTCCGACATCGCCGGCTTGCGCAAGTGCTTGAAAAATATTCATCCTCTCTACATGTATAGGGAAGCGCCCTGAACGAGCTTCGCCTATTACGCTGTAAAAACGATTTACACGACGCACATCGACATCTAACGGCGTAGTTGTTATAAAAAACGGGGTTAATAATTCGATTAGCAAATCTCTTGTTTCGCGCAATGTCTTACCAACAACAACAACACTGTCTAAACTCGGCAAAGAGATTGTTCCTGCTTCATCTACAAGGTAGGTAAACAAATCCTCCGTTTGCACTCCTCCACCTCCTGCATTAAATAGCCTGTTCATTTCTCCGTCCAGCGAAAAAACTTGAATAGATAAGCGGTCGCCAACTCGCAAGCGATATTCTTCAAAAGCATCAATCGCCTCGTAAGCAGGAATTCCTCTACCGGGCGGTTGCAACAAGTTGACTTTTCGTGCGGTAATGCACGAAGAGAACAAGGCTGTGAGTAAAACAGAATATAGTATGGCTCTAGGTGAAATTGTTTTCATTTAATTTCCTTGAAAAAACGTACAAAGGTAACTAAAATAATAACGAAATAACGTTTTTAAAAAAAATATTTCAAGAAAAAAGCACGAATGTAGGCTTTTCTTTTCCTTTACACTTTCGTATTTTCGTACTACATTTCTATCCCTAACTGTCTGTTTAGCAATAAAATTTCTCTTTGCCTTTGTTGCAGTTCAATGATATAATCTGTAAGTCTCATTAGCGCGGCATTATTTCTAATCAATCTCGCGTTGAAAATATAAAACGAGGCTTCGGCGTATCTTAATGCATCGCCAAAATCACCCAAAATTTCGCTTGCAATAGCCATATTATTCGCTGCTTCGGCTCTTAATCTGTTGCTTCCGGTCGATTCAAAAACTTGCCCCCAAATCTCCAACGCTGCTTCCCAATTTTGAACAACGACCGAATCCATCGCTTGTTTCATCAGCCTGTTATTTGGATTGTAAAAAAATCGGTCAGACCTTTCCCAAAAAGGCAAAAATCGTCTTAACGAATTTTGTCCCACAAACAATGCGCCGTCAATAAGCGCATCGTGTCTGCGGGGAAGCATTTCCAAAGCCTGCGCACGATTGCGATGCAATCCCGAATCCCAAAACAAAGAATCTTGAAAATGTAGCGCAATCACTTCCGGTCTGTTCGGATAATGAATGCTCCACCAGGATTCGTATCGAACGTCCAGGAAAGCCGTAAATCCCCAATCGGCAGAAAAATATTCTTGAATTTCACTTCGCGCCACAATGTGGTCTAACGAAAGAATTGCATCAGCATCGAAAGTTCGGCACAAATCAACGACAGTTGCTCTGGACAAAGGATTTATCGTATTGAAATCTGTATTTGTATTTACTGAATACAATAATAAGTCTGTCCAAGCAAAAAAGTTAATATTGTCGATTTCCTCTGTCAAAACGCTCAATGCAAACAACGAAACACTATCTGCCTGAGCAGAAACATCTTGCGCTTGTCCGCTGAAAAAACGAATGGTATGCCCAATATCTTCGGGCTGAACTTTTGTATTATTGACAATGAGCAAATTCTCCACTTCGGGTGCAAATTCCACCTGCGCCGGTCGCAAAACATCCACCGTTGTGAAAAGCATCGCCGTTTGACACGAAGTAAGAAGCAAAACAAGTGAGAAAAATAATGTATAGTTCAATCGTTTCATACTCTATTAAGTTTTCAGTTTTCAGTTATCAGTTGTCGGTTATCAGTTGTCAGAATTTGCGCTGCTGAAAACTGACAACTAACTGCTGACAACTATTTTCATTCTTATCCTCCATTCTTGCGGATAGAGGTTGTTGCAGCGATTTCCTAAATTTTTTATCCAGCCCAAAGGCAAGTTTTTATATGTCAAAAGCAAATAGCCTTTTGGTGCATTTTCGAGAAAAATATTTTCTCGCTTCAAATACGAAATTGCCGTTTGATAATCAATCTCGATTTTATTCACAGAGTTTAAATCCAGACTTTTAGATAAGGCAATGCTTGTGTCGGGAATAAAATCTTTTCCCTTTATTTCGCCCAAACAAATACCCGAATGTAATACTTTCAGTGTACTGTTCAACAACGCAAAATCATCTTTTTTATTTGCCGAATAGGCTTTTATTTTATTATTCTCCTGCAAAAAAACATAATTTTCTTGACTTTTCAGCAAAAAAGGCAATTTTTCGTCGTGTTTTTTTTGTTTTGTCTCTTTTTTGGCGTCTTTTCGAGATTTTTTGTAGTCGCTCGTTTCCTGTTTTTTTCGTAAAACGGAAATGAAAAACCCTTCGCCTCGCACTTTGTGCGGATAAAAGCGATAACCGCAATCACTTTCAACAATTTCACTGTTTCCTCGCAAATCGACCGCTAAGTACTCTGCATCAAGTTCTTGACAAATCCATCGTACATTTTCCTCGTTTTCCTCGCGATTGTATGTACAAGTGCTGTAAACGAGTATTCCGTTGGTTTTAAGCACTTTCCAAATGTCCGAAAGAATTTCGCGTTGACGTTTGGCACACATCGCAACATTTTGCTCCGACCATTCGGCAATTGCCTGCGCATCTTTGCGAAACATTCCCTCGCCCGAACACGGCGCATCAACAATCACAGCATCAAAATACCCCGATAAATGCGCAAAATCCGCCGGTTTATTGTTTGTTACAACAACATTCGGATTTCCCCATTTTATCATATTTTCCGCCAAAATATTGGCACGCTGACGAATAATTTCGTTACTTACAAGCAAAGCATTTTCCGACAAATTTTGTGCCAAAAGCGTTGATTTTCCACCCGGCGCAGCACATAAATCCAACACACGCTCGGCATCGGGAAAAAATTGTTTGACAATTTCCGCCAAAAACATCGAACTCGCTTCTTGCACATAATACGCACCGCAATGAAAAAACGGGTCGGCGGTGAAAAGCGGTCGTTCGCGCAGATAAAATCCTGATTCGCACCACGAAACTCGCTCGTCGGAAGGTGCGTAATTCATTTTATCGTTCGCCCGAACGCTCAACGAAGGCGCATCGCTCAACGCCTTTTCGAAAAGCGGATATTCATCGCCCAAAAGTTTTTTTGTCCGTTCTGCAAATGCTTGTGGTAAATTCATAAGTTGCAAAGATAGGAAAGAAATTTTGAATTCTGAATTCTGAATTTTGAATTGCAAGTTTTCAGATAGCGTGCAATTCAAAATTTGTCAAAAATCTGCTTCATCGCTTCAATCGGTCGGTAAAATATCATTCGCGGACCGGAAAAACGCATCACTTTGCGAATAAAATCGCGCATCGCAGGTTTATAACAATGAGTCGGGCATTTTTTGCAAGCAGGTTTGGCTTCGCCGTACGGACAACGGTCGAGGCGCGCGAAAGCATAATCGAGTAAATTTTGGCAAGTTTGACATAATTCACTATTGCCTTCCGAGCGGCGGCAATAAATATGTATCATTAAACCAACAGTTTGCTTTTCGCGTTCGATTTTGCTCATTTTTTGCATTCGCAAAGATAGGAAAGAAATTTTGAATTTTGAATTCTGAATTCTGAATTTTGAATTGCACGCTATCTGAAAACTTGTAATTCAAAATTCAGAATTCAAAATTCAAAAATTCAAAAATTCAAAAGTGATTTCATCGGATAAAATCCTGCATTCGTCGGGAATTTATCGCCGTTCAACGATTTTACCTTGCTCCGTTGGTACGATTTGCCGTATCTTTGCACCGAAAATAATTTAAAACTAAAAGATATGACAAATTTAAATTTCAAAAACTGCTCGCGAAAATCTCAAAGCGTTCTTTTCGGACTCTTAATAGTGGCAGTCGGCGTACTTTTTCTTGCCATTAATATAGGTTGGCTCGATTCGGAGCTTCGGCAAGTTGTGTTTTCGTGGCCTATGATTTTCATCGTTTTTGCGATTATCGCATTGGCTACGCGAAAGTATTTGCAAACACTTTTTTGGACAGCATTAGGAGCATTTTTCTTACTGCCTCGTATTGCGACGGTTTATCCCGAAGCGTTGCCCGGAATTGACGGCAATTTTGCAAGTAATTATTGGCCTGTGTTGGTTATTTTGCTCGGAGTTGGTATTATCCTCTACATTCTTTTCGGGAAAAAAAGATTTTTTCGGGCAAAAATCTATTCCTCAAACGGCAATTATGAAAACGTGAATTTCAACAAAGTAGAAGGTACAGACGGCGTTTACGTTCGAGAAGTGGTTTTCGGCGGACACGACGATATTTTTTTAGAGCCTGTATTTCGCGGAGGAAATATCGAGATAGTTTTTGGCGGTGTGAAACTCGATTTGCGTCGAACAACTTTGCCCGAAGGCGATACACGTTTAAATATTGATGCTGTTTTTGGCGGTGCAGTACTGCATTTGCCCGACGATTGGGTGGTTGTTCCAAAAATTGCCGTTACATTTGGAGGAGTGGAAAATAATCGTCTGCAAGTAGTGCAAAACGACCAAACTCGCAGATTGATAATTACAGGCGACGCTGTTTTCGGCGGTGTAGAAATACGTTAAAAATTTATGACGATTGCAAATAGAAATATCAGGTTTCGGCTGTTGCTAATAACACTTTTGAGTATTGCATACGGATTGCTTCAAGCCATTTCGTTCAATAGGCTTGTTTCCTTTCCATTTGCTCAATATGTGTTGAGCGGAACGATTGACGCACTCATTTTCTGCGGACTAAGTTTCTTGCTGTGGCAAGTCGTGAAATACGGAAATTTCAAGGCATTGGCTACTTGGCAGCGATTTCTGAATTATTTCTTATTGGGAGTTTTGATGACAGCACTTTGGAACACATTGAGTTTCGTAACGCTGTATCTGATTATGGGAAAAGAACAAATCGTAAAAATATCAACTGTCGTACCGACAAACATAATTATTATGTCTTTGGTTTATCCGATTGTAATTCTGTTCTTTAACACACAACTTGATAAATCAAAAACAACCGAAACAATAGACGAGGAAACAGACGAAACGGAAATCAGCGACAAAACCGCAGACGAAACAGACGAAGTGGAAAAATTGGAGCGAATAGTTATAAAGAGTGGACAAAAACTCAGCGTGATTACCATTCCCGAAATTGTTTATTTTCAAGCCGATGGCGATTATGTGCATATTTTTACCGACACGGGAAAGTTCCTGAAAGAGGATACGATTAAATTTTTTCAAGCCTCGTTGCCCGAAATGCAATTTGTGCGCGTGCATCGCTCGTACTTGGTAAACATTTCGAAAATTCTGCGTATCGAACTGCACGAAAAACAAAGCCAGCAACTCACATTGAGCAACGGCGATAAACTGAAAATCAGCGCATCGGGATACAAACGGCTTCGCGAAGTGCTTGGATTGTGATTCGTTAAGCAAAATGTCGAAAAAATATGTTTTGTACAACTTTATTTTACGTACCTTTGCAGGCTGTTTGAAATTTTCGCACAAATAACCAAAATCGTACACAAAAGAAACTCTCTTATTCTCAAGAAATTAAGGGAAATGAAAAATGAAATTACTAAACTATTTAAATTAAAAAAGATTGTGAAACAGTTAAAAATCAGACAAAAATTTTGGATTGTTCTCCTCTGCGGAATGTTCGTATTCACGACACAAGCGCAAGGACAACAAAACCAGTCCGACACGTTGGTACTAACACTTTCGGATGCATTGACAATCGCGTTAAGCGAAAGTCCAATGGTAAGAATTGCCGACAGAGAAATTCAGCGTGTAGATTATTCCAGACAAAGCGCGTGGATTAATCTTTTGCCTTCGTTAGATGCAACAGCGCGATACTCGCACTTTCTCGTGGAAGGACAGACGGTAATGATGGGTATGATAATGCCTATTCCGACAACATTTATGGCAGAGGCAAGTTTGAATTTGTCGTTACCTTTGTTCGTGCCCGCTTTGTGGCATTCGCTCAGTATGACAAAACTTGATATGCAAATGGCGGTTGAAAGAGCACACGCTTCGCGAATCACGCTTCAAAACGAAGTTACAAGAGCATATTACGGCGTTTTGCTTGCGCAAGATTCGTATAGAACGTTGCGCGAGAGTTTGGAACTCTCCCAAGAACTTTATCAGCAAGCAAGGCAACGTTTTGAACTTGGTCTTGGCTCGGAATTTGACGCTATTTCTGCCGAAGTTCAGATGAAAAACTTACAGCCAACCATTATGGAAGTGCGAAACGGCATTCAACAAGCAAAAATGTTCCTCAAAGTGATGATGGGCGTTGAAATCGGACAGCCTTTGGCAATTCGCGGAAGTTTGCTCGATTACGAAAATGCTATCAACAGCGCAAACTCGCTTCGCTTTTTTTCGGTAGAAAATAATACTGATATGCGACAAATGGATATTCAGCGAGCGCAATTGGAAAGAGCGCTTTCCATACAACGCACACAGCGGTTGCCTACGCTGGTCGGTTTTGCAACTTACGGTTATCAAGGAATGGGTCAGCGCGATATGTTGCTCGATTTATTTCCTCCTCCTGCACCGCCGATAGAAGTTTTCGCATCGCGCGATTGGTTTACAACGGGTTTGATTGCCGGCGTGCAGTTGAATATTCCGCTGACGGGAATTTTCACAAATTCCGCGCAAGAACGTCAAACCAGAATGCAAATCGAACAGCTTAGCATTCAGCGCGAAAACTTGGAAAATACGCTCAATGTGCAAGTTCGCACCGCGCTTAATAATATGGACACAGCGGCAAAGCAAGTAGAAGCCTCA